>Ga0315286_10000115_pt1 | contig 56033 bp, 58 predicted proteins | sample YL17G10_0_MG_FD_205038 | JGI IMG/M metagenome (GOLD analysis project Ga0315286, IMG submission 205038) | Sediment microbial communities from Yellowstone Lake, YNP, Wyoming, USA - YL17G10_0 | ecosystem: Environmental > Aquatic > Freshwater > Lake > Sediment | place: USA: Wyoming | collected...
AATGACCAAATCCCAATTAAGTCCCAATTTTTCAATGCCCAATTGAATTATTTGACATTGGCAATTGGTCATTGGTTATTGTTTTAACACTCCATCTATTTCAGATTTTGCCAGGTCAAGCTGCTTTTTTATCTCCGATTCCTTGTATCCGTTCTCGTACGTATTGGTGATATATTCCCACATAATGCCGAACCGCCTGGTAAGCACCGGTTCAAGAAGCCCCCATGCGGGTATACAGGGATAAGTCTTTCCGTAAAGCACAGCTTCCTTGAAGATGCGCCTGTTAGGATCGGAGGAGAAGAACGGATCGTCGAATGCGTCGCGCCTCGCCGGAAGGAAGCCGGTTGCTTTGGCGTAATCCACCTGGACCTTTTTTGAGGTCAGATACTGTATGACCTTAAAAGCTTCATTCGGATGCTTTGCGAGCTTGAATATGCCGAGGTTCGATCCGCCGACGAACGTGACCTTTCCTTTTTGCCCTGCCGGATATGGGGCCACCGCAAAATTCCTTGAAGTTAAGGACCCCGCTGCTCCGCCCTGGCCGGGAGGAGTCGTTAATGTCTTAACTTCGTACGGCCCGTCAAAGTATATAGCGCAGGAGCCGTTGTTGAAATTAGACGATACCTGGGCCGTGTTGAGCTCCAGGAATTCGATGGGGACATAGCCGTTCTTCACAAGCCCGATATAATATAAAATTCCCTTAAGCGATTCCTTTGAATTTATCACAGCAGATCTTCTGTCGGTAGAAATGAAATCTCCGCCCGCGCCCCAGATCCAAGGAGCAAGGTTATGTATGACATTCCAGTCGTTCTTTCCGGATATCCCGAGGGGCGAAATTTCAAGCCCGTCAATGGATACCTTCGTATCTTTTATCTTCTTAAGCGCTTTCTCAAAAGATCTCCATTCACCAAGTTCTTTCGGATCCACTCCCGCTTCCCTTAAGACATCGGTTCGATAATACATTGCCCTGGCGTCCATGAACCACGGGATAGCGGTGACCTGCCCGGAACCTTCAAGACCTGCAGATCTCCATGCCGCGGGAACAAAAGCGCTCTTTCCGCCAAGCTCGGATACCCTGTCTTTAATGTCCATTAAAGCGCCCATGCCGGATATGGAGCCGGACCAGGTGGAACCGATCTGGACAAGGTCCGGGACATCCCCAGATGTAGCCGCTGTCGTGATCTTTGTCCAGGCGGCGCCCCAGTCCACGGATGTTACCTTTACTTTTATTCCGGGGTTCGCGGCCTCAAAACCCTTAAGGAGCTTTTCAATGTCAGTTATCGGCTCCAGGGAGTTAGGCATGACCCACATCTGTACGACCGCTTTGCCGGGCTCCTCCTTTGCTTTTGCACAACCAGCAAGGGAAAGCGAGAATGACACGATTACCAAAAGAATTAAAAATTTACGCACATTTTCCTCCTTCTATGATTGAAAAACATCGATGATTATATCAAAAGATCGGACAGCGGGCAATTGATATATATGTCAATAAGGTGAAAATCCGACCAGGCTCCGCTTGTTTCCTTGTCCGTTATATATTAGAATTCCACTCTAATGTCCAAGGAAATTCGACGCTTTACGTTTCCCCTGCTTTTGTTGCTACTTGCAGCCGCGGGTTTGGCGGTTTACGGCAACACTTTCCAGAACAAATTCGTCTATGACGATGAAGCCTTTATTGTCCACAACCAAAGCATTCAGACACTGACACCCGTCGTCAAATTTTTCGATCCCAGTACATCTTCAAATAATTCAACGATGAACCGGGACCTGTGGCGGCCGCTGACCACATTTTCCTATGCGTTAACTTATGCGATCTTCGGGCTTAACACAAGTGCATTTCATATTATCAGTGTGATATTTCATATTATGAATACGTTCCTGATTTTCTGGTTGGTGCTTTTGTTCGCTCATTCAAACAGCGATCCGAAGAAGAAAAGAGGGAGTAGCTTCGACTTTCCGTCAATTATTGCAGGGTTCACAGCTTCCCTTATATTCCTCATCCATCCCGTGCAGTCCGAAACCGTTGCATGGGTTTCGCAGCGGTCGAACCTGCTTTTTTTGTTTTTCTTCATTTTTGCGTTCATTGCATACATATATTATCGGTCATCAGAAGAAAGAGGCCGATATATACTGCTAACAGCATCCTTTGCCGCTTTTATCCTGTCCCTTCTTTCCAAGGAGATGGCGATCACCCTTCCGCTAATTATTTTCATTTATGAATTCATCCTTAAAAAAAGCAGCCTTAATGAATCTTTGAAGCGAACCTTGTCATATTTTGCGATCGTCTTCGCTTTTGTTCTGATGCGCTCCCATGTCCTTGGTCAGATGGGACAACAAAGCACATATTGGGGCGGAGGTTTCTTTCCTCAAATGCTTACCATGGTCAAAGGTTTTGGCTACTACATAAGATTGATGTTCATTCCGTATCCCCTGAACGTGGAATATCTCTTCCACGTGAAATATGCGGTGGATGCGGAAGTCTTGATCTATGGATGTCTGCTTGCAGGCGTCATTTATCTTGGATTCAGGCTCATAAGGAGCCACGCCATGGCCTCTTTCGGCATATTTTTATTCTTTCTTTCCCTGGCTCCTGTCTCCAACCTGCTGCCCATGAAGGCCATTATCAACGAGAGGTTCCTGTATCTCTCCGTTGCCGGATTTGGAATGGTGATCGGGCAAATAGCCGTCTGGCTTACCACAGTTAACGAAAAATCGCTGTGGCGCAAAATCTTTTCAGCTGGACTCATATGCCTGATAATATATTATGGCGTTATCACCATAAATCGCAACCTGACATGGAAGGACCAGTACACTTTTACAGTCGCCAATCTGAACAACAGCCCGCAGTCCGCGGTGATGCATTTCGGGATGGGGACGGCTTACTCCTCAAGGGGTGAATTCGCTTTGGCGGCAGAAGAATTCGAGATGAGCTTGAGGATCGATCCTCAATATGCGGCAATGCTTGATGAAATTGAAGGAATGGCAGGTAAAAGAGTTGGCAGGGAAAAGTTACTTGCAAGATATCGCGAGTCAACCCAGAAACGCGTGGACCTTTTTGAAGGGCTGAGCAATCTGGGAGTGGCGTATTTTAACAAAGAGGATTATGCCTTATCAGCTAAGATACTTGAAAAAGCCGCAGAGCTTAAGCCAAGCGATCTGGAGAACCAGAATAACCAGGCCTGTGCCTACGCTTACGCGGGTAACCTTAAAAAGGCCATAAAGATTTGCAAGTATATTTTAAGCGTGCGGCCCGATATGCTTAAGACCAGATATAATCTCGGATTGTTTTACGGCGCTGCAGGAATGCCGCAGGAGGCAAAAAAACAATACCAGATGGTTTTGGAAGCGGACCCGAACAATGAAGAGGCGAAAACTGCTCTGGAGAAGCTCCCTTAGCGCTCGCTTGATAGATAAAGCCAACTGCAATATAATACTACTATATGTGGAAACAGATAAAAAAACATAAATTCGCGTACTTGTTCCTTCTGCCTACGGCGACCGCCATGTTCTTCCTTCATTTACTGCCCATCACCCAGGGCTTTTACATGTCTTTCCTCAAGCTTAACCAGTTCACGCTTAACAGGTACCTTCTTGCGCCGTTCGTCGGGTTCCAGAATTATTACAATATATTGATAAATGTCGAAAGCCCCATACGGCTCGGGCTGTATGAGGCCATCAGGAACACGGTAATTTACACGATCGCCGTTACGCTAGGGACCCTCTGGGTGGGACTGCTCGTGGCGCTGATGGTCAACAGGAAATTCCGAGGACGATCCATCATCAGGACGCTATTTCTTTTCCCCTGGATCGTCCCCACTTATGTTACAGGCCTTTTGTGGGGATTCATGTGGCAGAAAAATATCGGTATAATCAACATAATACTTGTGGACGTGCTGCATATCCTTCCTTCGAAACCTTTCTGGCTTCTCGGGCCGAACACACTATGGGCCATAATAATACCGACGGTATGGAGGTTCTGGCCGCTTTCCATGCTAATGCTCCTTGCGGGGCTGCAGACGATACCGGATGAATTATATGAGGCCGCGGACATAGACGGCGCTTCACCCTGGAGAAAATTCTGGATGATAACATTCCCCCTCCTTAAGCCGGTTTGGGCCATCCTCATACTTTTTGGACTCATATATAATGTTTATTCGTTCAATATCGTGATCATGATGTTCGGTTTCGGAGCGGGATTTCCGGGAGAGTGGGGGGACCTCATGATGACGGATATATTCAGGAATTCTTTCCAGAGGTGGGACTTCGGGACCGGGGCGGCCACTTCGGTCTTGTTGCTCATCGTAATGATAGTAATAGTCAATATCTGGTTCAAGTATTATAAATCCTCCGAAGAGTACAGATGATCCCCGCATTTGATTTTTAAAACACCATAATATATAATACAGTTTCTCCAATAAGAGATCAGAGGGAGATAATTCTAATGCCAAAAGTATATATAATTGACGTAACGAACAGGGACGGGGTGCAGACATCCCGCCTCGGCCTCGCTAAGCTTGAAAAGACCATCATAAACCTGATGCTCAATGAAATGGGGATATTCCAGTCGGAATTCGGGTTCCCTTTCACAAAGCACGAAAAGAACTATCTGAATGCGAACCTTGAACTTGCTGAAATGGGAGTTTTGAAGCCCATAAGGCTCGAGGGCTGGTGCAGGGCCATAAAAAGGGACGTAGACCTTGCTTACAGCTTGACGCCGAAGATAAAACACCTGAACCTCTCGATCTCGACTTCGAACATCATGCTGGAAAGCAAATTCCTCGGTAAAATGAGCAAACCGGATGTCATCTCAAAAATGCAGGAAGCCGTAAAGGCGGCATATAGCTACGGGGTGGAAACGGTGGGCGTTAATGCAGAGGATGCCTCTAGGTCGGAAATGAATTTCCTTGTTGAATTCGGCCAGGCAGCAAAGGCAGCGGGAGCAAATAGATTAAGATACTGCGATACGCTCGGCGCCGATGACCCCAGGACGATATATGACAGGATCAGTGAACTTGCCGGAAAAGTAAAAATGCCGATAGAATTGCACTGCCACAATGATCTTGGAATGGCTGTTGCTTGCTCGGTTGAAGGCGCAAAGGGCGCTATTGATGCTGGGCAGGATGCTTACATAAATACCACCATAAACGGGGTCGGCGAGAGGGCGGGGAACGCGGACATGCTTTCAGTGCTTCTGGCCCTTAAATATGCCAGCGGATTCACGGGAAAGAACATTTTCCCTGAAGGAACAGACCTTTTAAAGTCATGGGAAATAGCCAATTATGCTTCTTATGCTTTCAGGATACCTATCCCTATAAACCAGGTAGGCGTGGGGGCTAACGCTTTTGCCCATGAATCAGGGATACATGCGGACGGAGCGCTAAAGGACAGAAGGAACTACGAGCTTTATGAATATGAAGAGCTAGGACGCGGCCAGCCGGAATTCGTTGAGACAGGGCGAATGATAACGGTCGGAGAATACAGCGGCATAAAGGGATTCAGGAACGTATTCGGAAAGCTCGAGGTGGAATTCAAGGATGACGCGGAAGCGGAGAAGATACTCGAACTGGTAAGATATGCCAATGTGCATACTCAAAAACCGTTAACGAGAAGAGAGCTTTTGTTCGTCGGAAAATATCCCGAACAGGCAAGAAAGATAATGACGGTATCCCCTTAATGAGAATATTGATATTACTTGGAAGCGGATCGGACATACCCCAGATAGAGGGGACCAAGAAGATACTTTCGCAATTCAAGGTTCCTTTCGATGTCATAATTGCATCAGCCCACAGGAACCCCAAAAAAGTGGCGAAGATATCGGCAACTGCAGAGTCAAAGTATGACCTGATAATCGCCGCTGCCGGAATGGCGGCCCACCTTCCCGGAGTTGTTGCGGCGAACACAATACTGCCGGTGATAGGCGTGCCGATCGAGACAAGATCGCTGTCCGGCTTTGACTCGCTCTATTCAATAGTCCAGATGCCATCAGGTATTCCCGTCGCGACCGTCGCCATAGGCGGGGCAAAGAACGCGGCGATACTCGCGGTCCAGATGCTGAGCCTTAAATATCCCAAACTGAAAGTCGGGCTTAAAGCTTTGAAACATAAGATGGAAAAAGGAGTTAAGATATAATGGCGAACTGGGTGGATGTTATCGCGGTCATAGCTGTGTCCGCTTTCGTTTTCTACGGAGTACAGCGCGGCGTAATGAAGACATTCCTTGATATATTTGCCGTCCTTCTCGCAATATTTTTCTCAGGACAGCTGTACAGGTCGCTTTCCACGTCGATAATGCCTTTCCTTAAGGTCCAGGATTCTGCGGTGTACGCCATCACTTTCGTAATATTCTGGATCATTGCGTTTGCGATACTAGAGCTTCTTGTAGGATACATCATGAAACTGGTCAAGATATCCTTTATAGGAGTGATCGAATCAATGGGGGGCGCCTTGCTCGGGCTCATGCAGGGGATATTGATAGTGGGAATAGCCATTCAGATATGCTTAATGTTCCCGCTTTCCTCGAACATCAAGGGAATATTTTCGTCATCGTCATCCAAATCCATCTCGGTACCCACGCTTACAAAATCCTACCTGTCCATTTTCGGGATGTTCCCGAAGATCGATTTCGTACAGCAGAGGATCCAGAAAATTGAAGAACAGGTCATTCCTGCCATCCCATCGAGGGAAAACGTCCCGACCGTGCCAAAAGCCAGGAACCTGGGCAAAACCCCGACCAACAAACCAAAATTGTAATGAAGTCCCTCCCTAGGGTTTTCTACGGCAGGAACACAAAGATCGTTGCGCGCCAGCTTCTTGGCAAGTATCTGATCAGGAATATCGGCAGGAGGAAGCTTATCGGTAAGATAGTTGAGACAGAAGCTTACTTCCAGGACGATCCCGCAAGCCACTCTTTCAAGGGGAAGACAGAGCGCAGCGCTCCCATGTTCGAGGATCCGGGCCACGCTTATGTTTACTTCATATACGGAAATCATTACTGCCTTAATGCGGTCACCGAGAAATTCGGCACAGCAGGGGCCGTCTTGATCCGCGCGATCGAGCCCATCCGCGGGATAAAGCTTCCGACGAACGGTCCCGGCAAGCTTACCAGGGCCTTCAAGATCGACAAGAAATTCAACAGGGCGGACCTGACGAAGGGGAATTTGGTCATAGCGGAAGGAAAAAGGGAAAGGTATAATATTGTCTCGACAAAAAGAATAGGGATATCGAGAGCATCGGATAAGTTATACAGGTTCTATATAAAAGGGAATAAATATGTCTCAAAAGTGTAAATATGTCGTGCTGGTGGGAGACGGGATGGCTGACTGGCCGCTGAAAAAGCTGGGAGGCAGGACGCCGCTCGAAGCCGCAAAGATACCGAACATGGACTGGATCGCAAGGAACGGCATCTGCGGGATGGTAAGGACCGTGCCAAAAGGCGTGAAGCCGGGAAGCGATGTGGCGAACATAAGCATTTTTGGGTATGACCCGAGGGTAAGTTATTCGGGAAGAGGCCCTCTCGAAGCCCTAAGCAGGGGAATAAAGCTGGGCAGGAACGACGTCGCGTTCAGGTGCAATCTTGTGAAGATAGAGAACGGCAAAATGGCCGACTACAGCGCCGGCCATATTACCACGGCAGAAGCAAAGAAAGTCATCAAGTTCCTGAACAGGGAGCTTGGGAACAAGAAGATAAGGTTTTATCCCGGCGTCAGCTACAGGCATCTTGTCATCATCAACGGCGGTCCGAGCAAGGTCAAATGCACCCCTCCGCACGATATTACTGGCACGCCGATAGGAAAGTACCTGCCAAAAGGCCCGGGGGCCGACACGCTTAATATCCTGATGAGCGACTCAAAAGAGATCCTTTCATCAAAGGGTGGAAAAGCTAACATGATATGGCTCTGGGGGCAGGGGAAGACGCCGAAGATGAATAAATTCCCGCTCAAAGGTTCCGTCATTACTGCAGTCGACCTGATAAAAGGCATAGGCAGGGCAATAGGCCTTGAAGTCATAAATGTCCCAAGGGTCACGGGGTACCTTGATACGAATTATATCGGCAAGGCGAAATATGCTTTAGCATCGCTTAAGAAGGGAGACTTCATATTTATTCACGTTGAATCTCCCGATGAATCGGGTCACGAGGGCAACATAAAGCACAAGATAAAGGCGATTGAGGATTTTGACAAGCACGTGGTCGGCACGATCCTCAAAGGCCTGAAGAAGCTTGCCCTGAGCGGAGCCGAAGGGTTCAAAAACTACAAGCTGATTGTATTGCCCGACCACGCAACGCCAATATCCATAAAAACACATTCGGCTGAGCCGGTACCGTTCGCTATCTATTCTTCCCAAAAAAAGGTCAAGGGCGCATCCGGATATAATGAAAAAAGCATATCAAGGTCAAAATTGCGGATAGAGCAGGGCCATAAGCTGATGGCTTATTTCATCCGGTCAGCTTAGGATAGAAATAGTTAAACAGGACCTTTAAAACCGCGGAAACCGGCAACGCAAGGAATATCCCCAGAACGCCGCCGATCCTGGCGCCTATGAACAGCGCAATGAGTACCACGACCGGATGGACATGTATAAATTTCCCGACAACATTCGGTATCACTATCAAGTCCTCGACCTGCCGCAAAATAAAGTATGCCGCGATCACTACCAGGGTCAATGTGACGTTCGTCAGCCCCCATGCGACGGTCGGCTGATAGAAAGCGACTATTGCCGCAAGGGTTGTCGCAATTATCGGCCCGATTATCGGGACGACTTCAAGCACACCCGTTGCCAGGCACAGGACAAGCGAATAATTGACCCGCAGGGTCGTAAGCACTATCCAGCTTGCCAGGCTCATTATGAATATCAATATGACCTGGCCCCTTATGTAAGCGCCCATTGTTTCATTGATGTCCTTTGCGACATTGGTCAGCTCCCTCCTGTATTTCGCAGGGAAAAGCAGAAGGAAAAGCCGGATGTATTTTTCGCTGTCAAGAAGAAGGTAGAACGTTATGATGAAGTATGCGGATATAAGGATAAGCCTTTCCATGAAGCCGAAAAATACGGGCAGGGCAAAAGCGGTTATCTCGGTGCTAAGCCATGCGCGGAGCTTTGAAGCAATATCCCCGTAATCGATCCCGAAACCGAAGATCGTGCCTTTGTCGATCTTCTCGATCCGGCCAAGGAAAGACTCGCCTTTTACCGTGCCGGTGCCGATCATCTCCGATATTTCGTTGTTAGCTATCGGTGCCGCGTAAGAAAGAGCCCAGTAGATCGCGAACCCAATAATGATATATACAGATATTATCCAGAATGCCCTGGGTATCCGTGTTCTTGTTTCAAGGAAGTAAATAAGAGGCGCGAAAAGGTATGCCGTCAATATGGCCCAGATGAACGGATGGATTATCTGTCCGGAATACCTGAGAATTATCAGAACAAGCAATGCCGTGATAATGAGGATGACGGACTTTGCTGCAGGCGTGAATTTTATGCCCTTCCTCTTAACGAGGGCTTTTTTCCTGAATTTCAGCCAATCGAATACTGACGGCATGGGAAAATTATAGCACACAGCTTCGGTGTTTGATATGATATATGGTATTCCAGCTCTATGAGAAAGATATTCATACAAATATTGTTCTGCTTATCGATAAGCTCTTCATGCCTAGCTATGGGCTCGGCTCCTCCGCCAGCGACCGCGGAAGTCGTAGCCCCTTCCATCTCCTTTGTCAGGACGATAGGAAGCTCCGGTTCGGGGGACAGCCAGTTCCTTTACCCAAAGGATGTCAGCGCAGGCTCTTATGCCGGCTCATCTGCCGGAATGGGAAATATTTTTGTCGTGGATACCGGAAATAATCGAATTGAGGTCTTCAACAGCGATGCCGCGTTCCTTTTCTGGTTCGGAGGGTTCGGAAATTCCCAGGGAAAACTTAGCTCCCCCTCAGGGATAACGATCGACTTCAGCCAGAGCATGTATGTCGCCGAAAAGGACAATAACAGGATACAGAAGTTCGATATTAACGGGAATTTCCTGGGAGAGTTCGGTTATTTCGGGGCTGATCCCGGAAAATTGATAGAACCCTTAGGGATCGCGGTAGATTCATGGGGGAAAATATTCGTTGCGGATTCAGGCAATAATAGGATCGAGAAATTTGGTGAAAGCGGGACTTTCCTGGATTCAATAGGAGGATTCGGCATGTCCCCCGGATATTTTAACCTGCCATCGGATGTCGCGATCGATGCAGAAGGATGCATATATGTGGCGGACACGAAGAACGACCGGGTGCAGAAAATGAGCTCGAACGGCATGCCAGTGGCGGTTTTAGGAAGGTCGGGGGGAGGCGACGGAGAATTCCATTCACCGGCCGGGGTAACGGTAGATGACAAGTATATATATGTAAGCGACAGCGGGAATAACAGGATACAGGTCTTCAACAAAGACGGCATGTTCCTGACCAAGTTCGGCAAGACCGGCATTACTCCGGGCGAGTTCAACAATCCGACGGGAATATCGGCAGGCCAGCAGGGCAGTCTTCTTGTGGCAGACACGAACAATCACAGGATACAGGAATTCAAAGTGACGCGTAAGCAAGAGAAATTGTGATATAATCCTTGCCATGAAAGCCTTAGGGATCGATCCTGGCACGGCAACCACGGGTTACGGGATACTTGAAGGCGATAGCGATTCGATCAAAGTCGTTGATTACGGCTGCATAAAGACAAGCAGCAAGGAACCCTCGGATGTCCGCCTCAAAAAAATATATTCCGACATGAAGAAGCTCATATCGAAATATAAGCCCGAATCAGTTGTTGTCGAAAGATTGTTCTTCGGAGCGAACACGAAGACCGCGATGGCGGTGGGGCAGGCGAGAGGTGTCATACTTCTTGCGGCATCGCAGGCGGGGGTAAACATAGCTGAATATACGCCTCTTGAAGTGAAAATGGCCCTTACGGGCTACGGAAGGGCGGACAAGAACCAGATGCAGCAGATGGTGAAGAGATTATTAAAGCTCAAGACCATACCGAAACCGGATGACGCGGCTGACGCGCTCGCGGTGGCATTGTGCCACATCAACTCGGACGGCTTCAATTCAAAAGTGAGCCGTGCCTACCGGCAGGCAGGGAAAGCGTTATGATATCGCAGCTGATCGGGGTGCTGGACGGCATAGAGCAAAATAATATTACCGTGGATGTTAACGGGGTGGGCTACAAGGTTTTTGTGCCAACCTCGGCAATAGCAAAGCTGCCGAAGCCGGGTGAGAAAATCAGAATATTCACATATCAGGTAGTGCGCGAGGACTCCATTGAGCTTTACGGTTTCCTGAGGAAAGAAGAAAGAGGGCTTTTCTCGATGTTGCTTTCCGTTTCCGGCATAGGCCCGAAGAGCGCGAGCGCGCTCCTGTCAGGGATAAAAATGGAAGATCTTGTCATTGCAATAGCAAAGGGAAGCGTCGACCTTATCACGTCAGTCCCGGGGATCGGGCTTAAGACGGCCCAAAGGATTATTATTGAACTCAAGGAAAAAGTTGGAAAGGCATATGCCATTGCCGGCGGCGGGTCAAGCAGGGGGCTTCCCGCGGAAGAACCAATGATAGCCGACGCGATCGCGGCATTGATGACGCTGGGCTATTCCCCGAAAGAAGCGCGCGACGCGATAATGAGGTCAGGTATAGATTTCACCAAGGTAAAAGGGGCGGAGGATATAATCAAGCAGTCGCTTAAAGCTTTAAGTTGAATCATATGTGTCACCCTGAGCGTAGCGAAGGGTCATCCTGAACTAGTTTCAGGATCTGCTTTCAAGGCAGATTCCGAAACAAGTTCGGAATGACAGCTAAAGTTTTAAATTGACCCTTGGGAAGACCTTCTGTTCCAGCCACCTCATCATCCTTCTGAATATCCCCTTTTCGGCGCCTGTTATCGGATCGACAAGTATCGAATAAATTCCCACCAGATTCGCTCCGAAGATATCCGTGAAGAGCTGGTCGCCGATCAAAGCGGTATTCGATGGCTTTGATCTTAAAATGCCCATTGAGTGATTGAACGCGAAAGGAAAAGGCTTAAACGCAAGAAGGCCGACCGGCACATTCAATTTTCTCTCAATGTCCTTAAGCTGCCATCCGAAAGGATTATTCGAGGTGATGCATACCTTGAAGCCGCTTCTTTTCACTTCCTCTATCCATTTTATTGACCCTTCCGGGATAAAGCTTGAATTCCTTTTTCTAAGCGTCTCGTCAAGGTCAACTATCAGGGCATTTATCCCCATTCCCTTAAGCCTGGAAAGGTCGACATTCTGAACGCTTTTAACATGGAGCTTCGGGTGGAATATGCTCATGGCTCCACATTTTCCATCGGTATTTCCTCGCTCAATTTTTCAACCAATTCCTCGAACTGGCCGTTAAGATCCGGAGATACCATTATATGCAGTATGGTCTCTTCACCTATCTTCGGGTTCGGGGTCCTGATGGCGCACATCCCTTCAAAAGCCTCCAGGTACGAGCAAATGAATGAGACATCGCTTTTTTTGACCTTAAAATTGTAGTCGATCTGGTTCATAATCTGGTTATATAGAACAGGGGAACAACAGGCAGCTCTTCCCAAACAATGCGGCCGATCTCTTCGAATTTATCCTGGCGTGAAGCCCTCAGCTTTTCATCAAGGACCGAAAGCTCCTCAATAAGGATGTCGACCCTCTTGCTCTGGAAAAATGTCGCATTTGCGATCTCCTTCGAGTAAAAAACCGGCTTGAGGAGTTCGAGCGTAGTCGGCGCTTTTTCCGGCCCCGGCTTGCAGACGGGATCTGGAGAAAAACCGGAGGATACGGCATCGCTGTATCTGTCAAAATACTGCTGGTCGGCCTCGTTTGTCGTGTTCTTGAAACAGGTGAATTTATGGAAGAGTCCTGTCGATTTATCCGCGATAAAGATCTCGCCGACGCTCCCCGCCTTGTATCCCATCACGAACATGTCGTATTTTCCGGAAGTAAGCTCTTTTTCCCAGAGTTTCGTGTCGGAATATTTCACGACCGTTTTCGTTATGTCGAAACCTATGTTTATCAGGTTCCTTTTTATTTCATCCACGATCAATTTTGTCTTCTCCCCGTCGGTCATTAGTAATGTTATATGCTTAAGGCGGTCATCGGATAAAGGATAACCGGCCGACCTCATCAGCCTTTTTGCCATGGCGTAGTCATGAGGATATGCTGAGAGCGATGGGTCGTATCCTTCCATTCCGGGAGGGATGAAGTCGACAGGCACCGTATCATCCCCGACTATCTTTTTGGCTATCTTGTCCCTGTCTACGGCGATAGTGACGGCCTGGCGGACCACTTTTCCGTTCTCGTCACCGAAGAGATTTGTGTGTAAGTTGAAACCTAAAAACCATACTCCATCATATTCTTTTACTGATGCATAAGCAGGTAAATTGAATATACAAATTACAATAAACAATATACAAACAATATACAAATTACAATGGCCAAATCGATTAGTTGTGATTTGTGTATTGTAATTTGTTTGTAATTTGGAATTTGTGTATTGTAATTTGTTTGTAGTTTGTGATTTGTAATTTGTCATTTGCTTTTTCTCCTGTATTTCTTTATGCCTTCTTCAAAGATATCGCGGCCTTTTGTGTCATTTGCTACAATCACCGGAAAGTCCAGTACATTGAACTCGTGTATCGCTTCAGGACCGAGCTCGGGATAGGCAACTATCTTTGACGATCTAATGTGCCTTGCAAGCAGGGCACCTGCCCCGCCGGTCGCCACAAAATAAACGGCTTTGTGTTTTTTCATCAGGGCCCTTGCTTCCTTTGATCTTGGGCCTTTTCCTATCATGCCTTTAAGACCGGCTTTAAGCAGCACGGCGATGAACCCATCCATCCTGCTGCTCGTTGTTGGCCCCGCGGAGCCGACAGCTCTTCCGGGCATGGCCGGCGTTGGTCCGCAGTAATAGATGATCTGATCTTTCAGGTTAAGCGGAGGTTTCTTCATGTCAAAGACAAGTCTTTTGTGGGCCGCGTCCCTTGCCGTATATATGATACCAGATATCAGGGCCTCATCGCCCGTCTTCAATGACCTGGTGATCTTATCCGTGAGTGGAGTTGTTATCTTCTTAAGCATTCAGATGACCGCCTCCTTTAGCATGAAGTATATATTATTATATAACTTCATGCTTGACCCTGTGAGCGTGGCAATCTATCGAGACCGTCACCGGAAGACTTGCTATGTGGCAGGGAGCTGTCTCGATATGCACGGACAGGGCGGTCATTGTGCCGCCCAATCCCTCAGGTCCGATGCCGAGATCATTTATCTTTACCAAAAGTTCTTTTTCCATTTTGTGGGTATCTTTATTGCTGCTCAATTTGCCGGCTTCACGTAGAAGCGCTTTCTTGGCGAGGAGGGCTGAATTTTCCTGGTTCCCGCCGATGCCCACCCCGACCATTATCGGGGGGCACGGATTAGCGCCGGCAGTTTTAACGGTCTCAACGACGAACTCCTCGATCTCTTCCCTGCTTGCTCCCGGCTTGAACATCTTAAATGCGCCGACATTCTCGCACCCGCCGCCTTTCGCCATGAATGTGATCTTTATCTTATCGCCCGGGATTATCTCAGTATGTATAAGCGCAGGGGCATTGTCGTTCGTGTTCTTCCTGAAGAAAGGATCATTGACGACCGACTTCCTCAAATATCCTTCTTTATAACCGCGGCTTACTCCTTCATTGACGGCTTCTGTAAGGTCGCCGCCGGTTATCCTAACGTCCTGACCGAGTTCGATGAATATCAGGGCGAGGCCGGTGTCCTGGCATATCGGATATCTTACTTTCTTTGCAATGTCAGCATTGCTTATCAATTCCCTTATTATCTCCCTTGCGTTCGCGGACCTTTCTTTTTTCAGGGCTTCATTCAATAAATACAGGACATCATCAGACAGTTCATAATTCGCCTGTATGCAGAGGTCCTTTACGGTTTCGATTATTTTCTTTGCTTCTATCTCTCTCATATTTTTAGCTTGGCTATATTTTCCCTGACGGATCTCGCCGACCGCTCAAGCATCATACTTTCCTCATCGGTAAGGTTCAGCTCAACAACCTTTTCAATGCCGTTCTTTCCTATCTTTGCGGGGACGCCTATGCAGACATCCTTCAGTCCGTATTCCCCGTCAAGTATCACGGCGCTGGGGATCACCGTCCCTTTATTTTTTATTACAGCTTCCACCATTTTGACAGCTGATGCGGATGGGGCGTAATATGCGCTGCCCGCTTTAAGGAGTTCAACTATCTCGGCGCCGCCGTTGGCGGTCCGCTTTATGATCGCCTCGATCTTTTCTTTTGAAAGTATGCTGCTTAGAGGTTTCCCGTTAACGCTTGTCCGGCTTGCGAGAGGCACCATCAGGTCGCCGTGCCCTCCCAGCACCATTGTTTTTATCTTTGATGAAGGGACGCCTATCTCCATTGATATGAAAGTTATCATCCTTGCGGTATCAAGCTCCCCGGCCATGCCGAAGACCTTACGCTTATCGAATCCGCTGACCTTCCATGCGAGGTAAGTCATGACATCCAAGGGATTCGTAACCATTATAATTATTGATCTTGGGGCGAATTTCCTGATATTCTCGGTTATTCCCTTGACGATGTTCGCGTTAACGGCCTGCAGGTCATCCCGGCTCATTCCCGGCTTCCTTGCAAGGCCGGCGGTGACCACCACGACATCCGAGCCTTCTATCTCCGCAGGGTCATTCGTCCCTTTTATTTTGCAGTCAAATCCTTCAACGGGGCCAGATTGGAGCATGTCCAGGGCTTTTCCCTGGGGAATTCCCTGGATAATATCCACAAGGACAACGTCGGCCAGATTTTTTTCTATGATCCGTCTTGCCGTTTCGGCCCCAACATTGCCTGCGCCAAAAACCGATACCTTCAAAATGGCCCCCCTTTGGTATAACTTTCAAATATTAACAGAATTACGGGTATGCTTCAAGTAAGTGAAGTCAGGCGGAGTCGGCCAGTTCCGCAAATTCCTCTATTGATAAAGTTTCGCCGCGCCTTTTGCCGTCGATGGACGTCCCATCCGGCCATTTGATGTGGGCGGCTTCAATGGCGTTCTTGAGCATTTTGCGCCTCTGGTTAAATGCGCCGCGGACCATGCGGAAAAATAATTTTTCATCTTTAACTTTGACCGAAGGCTTGTCGAGAACATTTAATCGCAGCACCGCAGAGCCGACTTTGGGAGGGGGTATGAACGCGGAATTGGGAATGCGGGCTTTGATCTCCGGCTTAGTGTAATAGTTAACAAATACCGTAAATGAGCCGTATTGTTTTCTTCCGGGCTTGCTGACGATGCGCTCCGCGACCTCATCCTGTATCGTCAGTACGATCAACTCAAATTTCGTCTTTGACCCAATAAGCAATGTAATAAGAGGGCTTGTTATGTAATAGGGGACATTGGCAACGACCTTTTTATGCTTGTACCCGGGATGTCCTGCGAGGAGCTTCGGAATGTTGCACTTCATTATATCTGCATTGATCAAATCGATATTATCGAATCCGTTCAGATATTCTTTCGCGGCGGGGATCATCTTCTTATCAAGCTCGACAGATATAACGAATCCCGCTTTTTCCGCAAGGTGTTTGGTAAGGGTCCCGATGCCCGTGCCGACCTCAAGGACGATATCGTCTTTTGTGAGCGATGCTGCATCCGCGATCTTCTTCAGCTGTCCTGTGTCAGAGAGAAAATGCTGGCCAAGGTCTTTGTTCAGCCTGATGTTGTATTTTCGAAGGAGTTCCCTGGTCACTACTGTTTTTTCGATTTAGCGAAATGCGCGGCGACCTTAATGGCTTCGATAAGGCTTGTGGGGTTCGCCCAGCCCTTGCCCGCGATGTCAAAACCCGTCCCGTGGTCAACAGATGTCCTTATTATGGGAAGCCCGACAGTGACATTCACGGACCTGTTGAACGAAAGAAGCTTAAGAGGTATCAATCCCTGATCGTGGTACATCGCGATGACAATATCGAACAGGCCGACATTGGCGAGATAGAAAATGCCGTCGGGCGATATAGGACCCTTGACGTTTATTCCCATCCTTTTGGCCTCTTCGACAGCGGGCTTTATCGCCTTTTTCTCCTCGGTCCCGAATATCCCGCCTTCTCCGGCATGCGGATTAAGTCCCGCAACGCCGATCTTGGGCTTCTTGCCCCTGACGCTGTAAAGGAACTCGTTGGCAAGCTTTATCGTTTGAAGAACTTTTTTCTTGGTCACTGCCTTGCTGACCTTACTGAGCGGGAGATGCGTCGTGACAAGCATTACCCAGAAGGGGTCTGACACGAACATCATTGCATAATTCTTTGTCCTTGTCCTTTTCGCGAGTATCTCTGTGTGGCCGTGGAACTTGTAGCCCGCCTTGTGCATTGCTTCCTTGTTAATGGGGGCGGTGGCGATCGCGTCAACATCGCCGTCCATCGCGAGCTTGATGGCCTTTTCCAGATACTGAATGGCTGCTTTTCCGCATGGGGAGCATATCTGGCCCATCTTGACCTTTGACGGCTCGAGGTTTTGGAGATCCAGCACGTCGATGACCCCGTTCTGGAACTTGGCTTCAAGCACTCTTTTTACCGCATGAACTTCTACCGGCTGGCCTTTCGCGAATTTAAGAGCGGTTTTCATTATCCGGGCATCGCCGACAACTATCGGGCGCACTGTGTTCTGTATCTCGGGGTTAAGGAAAGCTTTCACTATCACCTCGGGGCCGATCCCTGAAGCATCTCCCATAGTAACAGCGACAATGGGCCTATCCATATCTGACGCCTGCCTTCTTCATGCGGTCAAATGCCTTGTTGAGGATGTCTTCTTTCTCGATAAGGGAGATCCTCGCGTAGCCTTCTCCCAGTTCGCCGAAAGCGATGCCGGGGGTAACGACAACACCTGCTTTTTCCATCAGGAATATCATCCAGTCATATGAATTGAATCCCTTCGGTATCGGGAACCAGACATACATTGCGCCCTTCGGCTTTGAAATGTTCCACCCGAGGCCTTTAAGCCTGTCGACAACAAGGTCCCTTCTTCTCTGGTATGTCGCCCTAACATTATCGATATATCCGTCATGGATGGTCAGTGCCTTTATGGACGCTTTCTGTATCGCGGAGAAAAGGCCGTAATCAAGGTTCGTCTTTATCTTCATCAGCGATTCAATGAACTTTTTATTTCCTACGGCAAAACCGCACCGCCAGCCCGCCATGCCGAATGTTTTTGAAAGGGTGTGGAATTCTATCGCCACATCCTTTGCTCCCGGGATGGTCAAGATGCTCAGAGGTTTCTGATTATCGAAATAAAGTTCCGCATAAGCAAAATCATGCACGAGCAAGAGATCATATTTTTTCGCGAATGCTACGGCTTCCACAAAGAATTCCTTAGGAGCCGTCGCCCCTGTCGGATTCGTCGGGAAAGAAAGGAATAGCATCTTCGCCCTTTTTGCGATGGCTTCGTCGATTATCTTAAGATTAGGTATATATCCTGACCTTTCGGTCGTCGGAAGGACGACAGGTTCGGCGCCGGCAAGTATCGCGCCCCTGAAATGCGCAGGATACGCGGGCATCGGGACAAGCGAGGTATCTCCCGGATTAAGATAAGCGAGCTGAAGATGCACAAGCCCTTCTTTTGAACCGATAAGAGTTGCAACTTCTTCTTCGTTCACGTGGACGTTATACTGGCGTTTTACCCAGTTAATTACTGCCTGTTTGAATTCATGGGATCCCTCGAAAATAGGATATCTGTGATTGGCCGGGTCCCTGAGCGCCTTGATCATTTCATCAACGACTTCCGCCGGAGGGGGAATGTCAGGGCTCCCGAGGCCAAGGTCAATAAGGTCCGCGCCATGCTTCCTGGCCTCGATCTTTAGCTTATCCAGCTTGGCAAAGATGTATGTCGGTAATTTCTGTAATCTTTCCGCTTCTTCCATTTGCTTGTTCCTCGTCTTTCACTTCTTGGACCTTGAGGGGTTCCGTTTCACTGCACCCCTCAACGGTCGCTTTGCTCCCTGCTCCCCATTCCTATAACTTTCGGCGTCGTAGGAAGTTTTAGTAACTCCCTGCTATATAAGAACTCCTGACAAATGGGCCGGAATGGACCTTTTTGAACCCTATTTTAAGTGCAAGATCCCTGTACTGGCCAAATTTGTCCGGATGCACGTATTCTACAACTTTTGCCTTGTCTTGTGAAGGGGCGATGTACTGGCCGATGGTCAGAATGTCGCAATCTGCCGACCGCAACTCGTTCATCAGTGCGAATATTTCCGACTCTTTTTCTCCTATGCCGAGCATGAAACCCGATTTTGTGACGGTACTGCCGTCGATCTTCTTTGCGATCTTAAGAAGATTCAGCGAGGTATAGTAATTGGACTTCGGCCTGATGTGGCCGTAGAGCCTGGGCACCATTTCAATATTATGGTTAAGGACGTCAGGCTTTGCATCGATAATAGTTTTCAGATGTCCTTTGTTTCCTTTGAGATCCGGTATCAGGACCTCGATCTTTATATCGGGATCCGATGACCGTATTTCGTTTATGGTTTTGGCGAAGTAACTTGCTCCTCCGTCAGGCAGGTCATCCCTTGTCACGGATGTTACAACGACATATTTCAGGCCGAGTTTCTTCGAGGCTTTCGCGACATTTCTCGGCTCCATCGGGTCGGGCGGGGTAGGGGTGCCGCCGTCAACGGCGCAGAATTTACAGCCCCTCGTGCAGACGCTGCCGAGGATCATAAAAGTGACTGTCTTGTTGCTGTAGCATTCGCCTATGTTCGGGCATTTTGCTGACTCGCATACGGTGTTCACTTTATCGCCGATCAGACCACGGATAAGTTTGATGTTCTCTGATTTCGGGGTTCTTTTTATCAACCACTGTGGCAAGGTGCTCATTTATTTATTATCGATATCGCCCGTTTTAATACGTTCTCCGCGGCTTCACTCATGCTTTCGTAAACTGTCGGGTGCGCGTGTATCGTGGATATTATATCCTCGACCTTCATTCCTTTATTTATTGCCAAAGCCGCTTCGCCGATTATCTCCGTAGCGTTCCCGCCCAGGATATGGACGCCAAGCACTTTGTCGGAATGGTCGGTAACGACCTTTATGAATCCGTCCCTTTCATCCTCTATTAATGATTTGGATGAGGCGCTGAAAGGGAATTTCCCGACCTTGATATTGCCGTGGCTTGTTTTTGCCTCTTCTTCCGTCATCCCGACCGATGCGACGGCCGGTTCGGAATAAGTGCACCTGGGAACAGCGTGGTAGTCCATCCTGGCGGACTTTCCGCAGGCATTCTCCGCGGCAATAATGCCTTCGCGCGCAGCGGTATGCGCGAACATATATCTTCCCGCGATGTCGCCGATCGCATATAAATTCGGGTAATTCGTCTGCATCCTTTCGTTCACCTTGACCCTGCCTTTTTCCATCACGATGCCTATCTTTTCAAATCCTTCGGTATTCAACTTCCTGCCGATGCTTACAAGGGCGATCTCGCAACACTCAATATCTTTAAGACTGGTATTCGTCTTAACATCGACGCCTTTTTTTGTGAGCGACTGCTCGAGTGCTTTGGAGATCTCAATATCTTCGATGGGCAGAATGTTCGGCATCATTTCAAATAAAGTGACCATTGAACCGAGAGAATTGAAGATACAGGCCATCTCAACGCCAATGGCCCCGGCGCCGATCACCGCGATCGATCTCGGGATCGCCCTCAAATCCAAAATTCCGTTGCTTGAAAAGACCTTTTTCTCGTCGATCTTGAAAGCCGGATTCTGCGGGATGGTCGAACCTGTCGCGAGGATCATCCTGGGGGCTTCATAAACCTGGTCATTGACCAGCACCTGTTCCGGTCCGTTAAGCTTTGCCTCGCCCCTGACAAGGTCTATCCCGTTCTCCTTGAAAAGGTATTCAAGGCCCTTCCTCAGCTGATTAACTATCCTGTTCTTCCTGTCTATGACCTTTGAAAGGTCGATCGACACCTTGTCAATGTTTATCCCGAACTGGTCGGACCTTTTCAATTTTGAAAAAAGCCTTGTGCTCGCGTGGAGGGCTTTTGTCGGGATGCAGCCGCGGTTAAGGCATGTCCCGCCGACATCATCCTTTTCGATCAACGCTACTTTTTTCCCGAGCTGGGCAGCGCGGATGGCGGCTGTATATCCGCCGGGTCCGGAGCCGACAACTATAATATCGTAATTCATGTTTTACTTCCCATCTCGCATCTCACGTCTCTCATCTCATCTAATATAATCCTGTTCGTAATAAGTCCTTACCCTGAAAGAAATACCAAGGTCATCGGCTATCTTTTTCGCGGCTTTTTCATCGATCTGGGAGATGCCTACGACAGTGAGCTCGACCTCCGGGATGTATTTTTTGCACTCTCTGGCAAATTCGATTATAGCATCAAAAGCGTCTTCCCCGAAATCAGGCCGGCATACTTCGTTGTAAACTTTCCTATTCTGGGCGTTCAGGCTTATCGATATCGAGTCGACAAGGCCTTCAAGCTCAGGGACGATGTTCTTTTTATGTATCAGGTTCGCGTGGCCGTTTGTATCGATCCTTACCTTCGTTCCTTTCCCCTTTAACCATTTACTTACTTCAATTACAACATCCAATCTTATCAAGGGCTCGCCATACCCGCAGAAGACCACTTCTTTGTATTTTGTCGGGTCCCCGATAGCCTCGATAATTTCCTTAGCGGTCGGCTCTTTCTTGAGCCAGAGCTCGTTCTCGCTGTTGAATAGCTTCGTCTTGTAGCGTATACAGAACGAGCATTTGCTGGTGCATCGGTTCGTGATGTTCAGGTACAGGGAGTTGCCGATTTGATATTCGATAGAGCTCATAGGTGGATATTTTAACACTATTAATATGGAGATGCGAGACCTGCCTCGCTCGCCTCGCGTCGAAGCGGGCGTCAAGGCAGGTGCGAAGCGGATATTTATGTTATATAATCCGGTCATGGCAACAAATAAGGCCGAACTGTCAACTCACAGGATCGAAGCGCTGACCGACGGCATATTCGCTTTTGCGATGACCCTGCTTATTATCAACTTCAATATTCCGGGAACGCTGAAGGGGATAGATGCCGGCAGTTTTATCGTGTCGCAATCAGACAGGTTCTTCAATTATTTCCTGAGCTTTGCGCTTCTGGCCATTTTCTGGCTCGTGAACAACCAGATATCCCACCACATAAGGAAAACTGACGCCATTCATCTCTGGCTGAACATCATTACCCTGATGTTCGTCGTATTCATCCCTTTCTCCGCCTCGCTCATTTCCGCACATCCGGACAAAACGGCGGGAGAATTCTTCTTCGCTCTCAATGTATTCCTCGTGTCCTTATCAACACAGCTTGGCTGGGTATACGCCGCGCAAGATAGAAGGCTTATATGCGAGGAGTCGGAGGATGAGCACCTGTGGCGGGGTGTAAAGAGCGGGTGGATAAGCCCTGTTGTATCAGGCCTGGCGATGATAATGGCTTTCATTGAGCCAAAGCTTTGCTCCTACATGTATTTTGCGATACCGGTGATCCTGTGGATGCCGTGGTTTAAGTAAATGTCTCCAAACAGTGAAATTAACGGCCTTAATGTCCGATATAAATACAGATTGCTATTACTGGACATGTGTGTCATAGTAGCAACTTAAGAGTCGAGGTTAATGGTTTCTTAGTAGTTAGATATTTTTTAATAGATAGCTCGAAATTCACCCAAGATCTCTGATTTTGGGTTTTTTGTTATAAGAGTCATTAACGGGAAAAATGTTGTATTGAGAGGTGAAATAAGAGTATGGCAAAGAGTTTATTTATTGGAAACCTTCCATGGTCAGCGACCGAGGACGAGATAAAAGCCAAGTTCGAGGAGCATGTGAAGGTTATAGCAGTAAGGCTCATAACAGATAAGTTCTCCGGCAAAGCCAAAGGATTCGGCTTTGTTGAGGTGGACGATGCTGATATGGACAAAGCCATTTCCGCCATGAACGGCCAGAAGATCGGCGATCGAGAGATCGTGGTCAACGAAGCCAAGCCAAGGGCGGAAAAAAGCGATAGGCCGAGAAGTAATTATTCAAGGTTCTAAAGTTTGCTGAGTTAAATAAGAGGCCTGTTATGCGAAAGCATAGCGGGCCTTTTTATTTTCTGAGCTCTTTGACCAGAAGGGTTTTCAGGGCTTCAGGATTTGCCCGTCCCTTTGTGGCCTTCATGACCTGCCCCATAAGGTGGGAAAGCGCGGCTTCCTTACCGCCTTTATAGTCGGTTACTGACCGTGGATTGTTCTTTATAACCTCTGCCGTTACTGGTATAAGATCATTTTCATCAAACATCTGTGTCGCGCCGGATTCGGCGACAATATCATTAACGGACTTGCCTCCTTCGAGCATCTTGACCATTATCCCCTTTGCCGAGTTCCTGCTGATGGTGCCTTTATCTATCAGGTTCAGCATTTCAATGAACTGCGCCGAAGTGATATTGATATCCTTAATCCCGATCTTTTTTGCTTTCAGGTAAGCGGTCAGATCACCGATCATCCAGTTACTAAGGTTCTTCGCGTTCTTATACAGCTTAAGGCATTCATCAAAGAAATCGGCGAGCGCTTTGTCATCGGTCAACACATTTGCATCAAGTTCCGGAAGGCCGTGATCTTTCATTAATCTCGTCTTTTTAGCGCTAGGGAGTTCAGTTATTGTCTTTGATATCTCATCCACCCATTTCCTGTCAGGCTCGACCGGCACAAGGTCGGGTTCGGGGAAATATCTGTAATCGTGAGCCTCTTCCTTGCTTCTCATCGGCGTCGTTGTTCCAGTCGTGTCATCGAACAGCCTAGTTTCCTGGACTATCCTCTCACCTGACTCAAGCATTTCCGTCTGCCTCTTTATCTCGGCTTCAATGGCTTTCTGGACCGACTTGAAAGAGTTCATGTTCTTCACTTCCGTCTTTGTGCCTAATTCTTTCTGACCCACCTTACGGATCGATATGTTCGCATCGCACCTCAAGCTTCCTTCTTCCATGTTCCCGTCGCATACGCCAAGATAAACAAGGAGGTTCCTTAGCTCCTGCACGAAGACCTTTGCTTCTTCAGGCGACCTGATGTCGGGTTCCGTTACTATTTCCATCAGCGGCACTCCGGTCCTGTTGAAATCAACCAAACTTCCGGTCGAGCCTTTGAGACCGGCGGCTCCTTTATGAACAAGTTTTCCCGCGTCTTCTTCAAGATGAACTCTTGTTATGCCGATATGTTTTGCTTTCCCGTCAACAGTGATGTCCAGATGGCCGCCGACGATCAACGGCAGTTCATACATCGATATTTGATAGTTCTTCGGAAGGTCGGGATAGAAATAATTCTTCCTGGCGAAGATCGATCGCTTGGCAACGTTCCCTTTGAGAGCAAGCCCGGTCTTTATTGCGAACTCGACGACCTTTTTATTGAGAACAGGAAGAACTCCCGGCTGGCCGGTGCAGACAGGGCAGATGTTCGTGTTCGGCGCAGCGCCGAACTTGGCTGAGCAGCCGCAGAATATCTTGCTTTCCGTCAATAATTGCGCATGAATTTCCAGTCCTATAACCGCTTCGTATTTCATAACTTCGGTTTCCTCTTGTGCCACTCGGTATTCTGCTCATAAGTATATGCTACCCTGAACAGCATCTCTTCGCTGAAAGCTTTTCCGATGATCTGCAGGCCCACGGGAAGGTCATTTACGAAACCGCATGGTATCGATATGGCCGGGATGCCGGCAAGATTTACCGGTATAGTCGCGATATCAGACAAGTACATCGATAACGGATCATCCACCTTTTCGCCGATCTTGAAGGCAGGCGACGGGGCGGTGGGGGAGATAAGGCAATCAAATTTCGAGAATGCCTTGTCGAAATCGTTCTTTATCAATGTCCTGACCTTCTGAGCTTTCAGGTAATATGCATCGTAATATCCCGCAGAAAGAACGTAAGTGCCAAGCATTATCCTTCGCTTTACCTCGGGGCCGAAGCCTTCGCGCCTGGTGTTGTAGTACATCGCGATCAGGTCGTCCGCGACAGATGACCTGTGGCCGTATTTTACGCCGTCATATCTCTCAAGGTTCGAGCTCGCCTCGGCCGTCGCGAGCAGATAGTAGGTGGCGACGCCGTATTTAAGGGTGGGCATGGAGACCTCCTCCACTTTTGCGCCGAGCTTTTTAAGGAGGTCAGCGGCTTCGAGTATCGACTTCTTTACGCTTGAGCCGATACCTTCGCCAAGAAGTTCCTTTATCACGCCGACCTTCAAGTTCTTCACGTCATCAATGAGGGATTTTCGATAATCAGGTACGGGCAGATCAACTGATGTTGAATCTTTCAGGTCATGTCCGGCCATCGCGTTCAGGAAAATCGCGGCGTCTGTCACATCTTTTGTAAGCGGGCCGATCTGGTCAAGGGATGACGCAAAAGCTATCAGCCCGTACCTTGAAACTCTGCCGTATGTCGGCTTAAGCCCAACGACCCCGCAAAAAGAAGCGGGCTGCCTTATCGAACCTCCCGTATCGGATCCGAATGCTAATATCGCCTCGTTAGCAGCTATGCAGGCGGCAGAACCGCCGGAAGAGCCTCCGGGCACCGTGCCGAGGTTCCAGGGATTCCTGGTGACTTTGTATGCTGAGTTTTCGGTTGAAGAGCCCATGGCGAATTCGTCAAGATTGGTCTTTCCTATCGGTATGGCGCCGGCCTGCAATATCTTTTCGACGACCGTAGCGTTGTAAGGTGGGATATAATTACGTAATATCTTTGACGAAGCCGTGGTCAGTATGCCTCTCGTGCACATGTTGTCTTTTATTGCTATCGGGATGCCGGTAAGCGGGGTTATCTTTTTTTCCGAAGCGATATATTCATCTATCTCTTTTGCCTTTATTATCGCTTCGTCAATGTTTATAGTCATGTAAGCGGAAACGCTGTTCTCGACCTTGCTTATCCTACCGAGGACCGATCTGACTATTTCCTCGGCGGAAGTCTCTTTCCTGTCGAGCTTCGCGTGCAATTCGTGGGCTGTAAGCTCAAAAAGCTCCATTTTTACTCCATTATCCTGGGAACGGAGAACATGTTGTTATCTTCTTTCGGGGCATTAGCGACGATCTCCTTTAGATCTTCACAAGGAACGAATTTGTCAACTCTAAATACGTTCTTCATGGGGATGGCGCCGTGCCTGCCGGCAGGCAGGTGGGAGGTAGGGGAGACATTTTTAGTATCAAGCTTGTTTATGGTTTCCGCGTATCCCAGGATCCTTGATAATTGCTCGGTGAAGAGCTTTTTTTCGTCTTCCGTGAGGCCCAATCGCGCAAGTTTTGCGACGTGTTCGACGTCCTTAATGGTCACCTTCATGCTTTTGATTATACTATGGGCGTATTTTATCGACAAGCACGCTGTTTTATGTTAAGATAACAAGGTTTTTCAGATATGTTAAGAATAATTTTGATCATATCCATTTTATTGTCCTCATCCGCCTGTTTCTGCCAGCGGCTGGCGACAACTTTTGAGGACCTGCCGCAGTCGGATTCAAAGGCGCTCGGCACGAACGTCACCGATTACGTTGTTTCCTCCGAGGCAAGCAAGCCCACGATATACCTGGCGGAACTGTATAAAAAGGCGCTTGTAAGGGAAAGGCTCGGGGCTTATGAAAATGCGCTTATCGCTTTATCGGCTGTTAATGCGAAAGCAGTGGACATACTGAATTCCAAGGAAACCTCGACTTCACTTGCCGCGGAAGTCCTTCCCTATGCTATCGCATCTGCTTACAGAAAAGGGATCCTTACGCACAGGACCGTGGAAGGCTCCGTAATAAAGCTCTACAAACAGCTGGAGCTCTATCAGGATGCGGATTCATGGATAAACGAAGTGCTGACCTCCATCTCGAACCTTACGACGGAAAAGGGGATGAACATATCTCCCGCGCAGTATTACCCGCTTTACTATGCCAAGTCCTACAACCGGCTCGGATGGGCTTACGCGCTGCTTAACGGGAGCGCGTGGAAAAGGTATGTAATATATACGCCGGCCGATACGATAGCAATGGTGGACAAGAGCATGGGCGACCTGGGGCTGGCGATGAAGGCATTCGATATCGATTATGCGGAGATAGGCGGAAGCAGGGTGGCGATAGAGGAGGGGGCCGATAAATACCTTTCAAAACTCGATACATCATCAAGCGAATACATAACATACGCGCTCTGTTTCAATACTTACAAGCTGAATTCCGTAAAAAGCATCGTGAAGAAACAGCTGGCGAACAGTATGAAGAACACTCTGGATGCATATTATTCGGCGACAGTGATATCGGCGTTCAATTACGGCAGAAAGATATTCACATACGAGGAATTCATGAAACCGGAGACAAAAGACGTTGTTGCCGCCATGGCAAGTTTACTTGATGAGATGAAATGATCAATCGCTTTCTACAGTGTAGCTCCACAAAACCGTATTTTCAGGTATATATAAGCCATTAACGTCCACAAGAGCTTCTTTGGATGAAATTATTTGAACTTCATTGCTTGTAGGTGTTCCTAAAAAGAAAATGTTTGTTATTATTAATTTTGAATCGTTTTCAGCCCAAGATGTTTCAGGGGTTAATTCCGGATAGATTGTTGCAGTTGCCGTCATATTATCTCCAAATTTCATTTTTGTCATAAACTGATCGAAGCTTGTACCGGATGTATCCATAGTTTTGCTGAATTTAAGCCACAAGGGTTCTCCTGAAGCTACATTCCCTGCTCCGATTACCGGATTTCTTAAAATTACTGTAGGAGCCGAATATTGGGCGGCGTATTTTCCGCAGCCGGATATAACGGCAAAGGTCGAAACCAGAAGAGCTAAGGTCAACAATAAAAAAACATTCTTATTCATTATATCCTCAGGGTTGAAACAGCTTCGATGTCCAGATCACTCTTTTTCCCATTTTTTATCATATAATAGGCCGCGCTCCCGATCATAGCGGCATTATCCGTGCATAACGGGAGCGGCGGGATGGAAACCTCGAAGCCTTCTTCTTTTGCCCTTCTTTTCAGGTCTTCCCTTAGCCTTGAATTGGCCGAGACACCGCCTGCGAGAGCGATCCATTTCACCTTTTTGTTTTTCGCGACATTGATGGTCTTTTCGACAAGGATATCAACAGCCGCCTGCTGGAATGATGCGACAAGGTCCGCCAATTTTTCTGGCATCCCGTTCCTCTTCACGTAATTGACAACGGCGGTCTTAAGCCCGCTGAAGCTGAAGTCATATCCTTCATCCATCATAGCCCTTGGGAAATCGATAGCTTTAGGATCGCCTTTCTTTGACATTTCATCGATCAATGGCCCGCCGGGGTATCCTATCTCCAGGAACCTGGCGACCTTGTCAAAAGCTTCACCGGCCGCGTCATCGCGCGTCCTGCCGAGAGTTTCATATTTGATATGATCTTTCATCAGTATCAGCTGGGTATGGCCGCCGGAGACGACAAGGCAAACAAAAGGGAAGGAGAGATGTGAGATGCGAGATGGGAGATGGGATTTGCCTTTTCGCGTCTCTCGTCTCTCATCTCCCATCTCTAAGAAATTTGCGTATATATGCCCTTCTATGTGGTTCACGGGAATGAACGGTTTCTTCAAAGCATATGCGATGGCTTTGGCATAGTTAAGCCCGACAATCAGCGATCCTACAAGGCCGGGGCCGAATGTTGCCGCGACAGCATCGATATTCTTTAAGGGTGTTTTGGAATCGGCTAAAGCTTGATTTACAACAGCGGCAATGACCTCAATATGCTTTCTTGAGGCCAGTTCCGGGACTATACCGCCGTATTTTTTGTGGAATTCCACCTGCGAGGCGATAACATTCGAGAGTATCTCTTTTCCGTTTTTAACAACGGCTGCCGATGTTTCATCACACGAAGTTTCGATGGCGAGAATGAGCATAAAAGAATAATCCTTACTTAGCTTTAGCAAACAGTTTTTCTGCCGGGCAGCCAAGTTCTTTCTGTTTGCAGTATTTGCAGGCAAAATTACTTCTGACAATGCCGTTGCCTAAAGTTGCTAGAGCGAAAAGCAAAATGATTAAAAATAATATAGCCAAGCTGAATGCAACGATCAGAAGATAAATTCCGATAATAAATGGGATCAAAGCGACCAATAGGTCGGGAATAAGGTCCTTCCAGGTGATCTTCTTTTCCAGGAACTTTTTCGGATCGCCTTTCCCAAAAAAGAGAGAAGCCAGTTTTCCTCTTCCCAGCCCGCACAATTTGCCATAATAATAACAATGAATGCACGAGAGCCTCATCACCCCAATTTCAACAATAAGGCAGAAAAAGAGATAGAGCCATCCGAAGACAGCTCCAAACTTGAACATAATGTATGCGCCGATGATGTATATGCCAAATGCCACGGTATCAGCCATAGCCGCCATCCATAAAGGAAAACTCTCAAAGGTTATTTTATTCATATGGATCAAATCCACCCAAGGATCGCGCCAAAAACTATGAGGCATATAACATCAAATCCTAAGATAGAGCTGACGGCTATGACCTTATCCTTTACTTTCTTCATGTCATGGACCCAGAAACAGACAACAAAGAACGGAAGATAACCGACAAGGAAGATAAGCCACGGAGCCCTTAAATTCCACCACGGAAGGTCCCATGTGAGCGCTCCGGCAAGACAAAGCAGAACCTCGATCCCGACTGCAAGCAGGGCATTGAGGACCGCAAAAAATATCCGGTTATTGACGCCGAATACTTTCATCTTCTTATCTTTCGGGAGCATTTTACAGGCGAAAACACCCATTATTGCGAACATGAATGTTATTTCAATGTTCAATCCTATCAAGATGTTATATGCGGTGCCTCCCGGGGTTGCCCAAGCCGGCGCGAATTTGTTAAAGTGGAAAATAAGCGCGTTCCATATCTCATTGAACCAATCCATCCCCCATAACGCAAGCCCGCCAAATACAATATTCCAGTTCTTTTTCTCGACCTCAACAGAATAAATATAAAGGACTATTAAGAGCAGGGGGATGACGTACCATTGAAAATGGGAAGTGTCGCGAAGGATGGACAGGGCTTGTTTTGCGCTTGGCGTCATCATAATAAAAACCTCCTTAATAGATGTCTTTTATTATGGAGATTATATCATAATATATACTACGGGAAGCATGACCTACCAAATTCCGGGGATCAGCCGGTATTTCACTTTTTCCATGTACCGCTTGTAGCCCTTTAAGCCCGTGATCAGAGCTTTTTCCTCGTCAAGCAATCGGAATATCAGCATTGCCGGAAGAAGCAATAGCGGTATTATCGCCCAGAAAGAGCCAAGAGCAACGGGGATGAACATATACATCAGTATCCCCGCGGCGTACATGGGGTGGCGCACAACCGCGTAAGGCCCGGTATCTACCACCTTTTGCCCCCTCTGCACCTCTATGACCCTGGATGCGTACTCGTTGTGAAGCATCGTCCTTATGAACAGCATATATCCAAGCAACATCATCACATCTGATGCAATAACTAACCATATAGGCACGTACGACCAGCCGTATCGGTGATCGAGGCCTGCGATCGTCATTGAGGCCACGAACAAAAAAGTATTGAATAACTGGATGAACTTCTGCTTCTCTCTCTTTTCCCTCACATTCAAACGCTTCTCAAGAAGCCGCCTCTCATGCCTGATCATGTAAATGAAAACGAAGAACATCGGGACGAAAAGTGCGAAGAGGAAAGCCCAGCCCTCCCAGAAATCAAGCGTACCGGCAGGGATAAAGACCATTGCGCCCATTATGAGCATCATCGGAATAACAATGCGCAATACGCGGAGCTCGAGTTTAGCTTTCTTCATTTCAGCTCACCCAGTAATTCAGCGCCTGGCGGAGAACGAAGATCGTCTGGAGCACTATCATGGGTATTGTCGCATAGCAATGTTTCTCCTTGAATAATAAAGCCATCACAATGAACATAGGGAATGCCTCGAACACGTGTCTTGTATAAGACATCATGCTTCCGGTCAGGGCAGGTATCAATCCTAGAAAAAGTATGCAGCAAAAAAGCGTCTTATCGAGCTTTTTGTAAGCCGGAAAAAGGAGCACAAGGAAGCCGATAAAGAACAGCCGGTCGATGACGCTGGTCTTGTAGCCGTGAAGCGTTAAAGATATGTTCACGAAATTATTAATGAACCATTTTGCGGGATCAAAAATGTTCAGGATCGAACCGTGAGCTATAAAGTATTTCCGCTGAACCTCGAATCCCGTCCAGTATGAGCCGGTGAAATAATTCATGAATACAAGATAAGCGCAGAAACCGGCCAGCATGCCGAGAATCAATGAATACTCATTGATCATCCTCGATTTAAACTTTCCTTTATCGAAGCTTTGGAAGGCCAGGTGAACGATAAGAGGGAAAAGAAGAAGTATCCCCTGGGGTCTTGAAAGAGGCAGAAGGAAAGCGGCTATGAAAGCACCCGGCAGGTTCTTTTGGTAAAGGAAATAAAAGAAAAGGACCGAAAGCATAAGGAACAGGGATTCGGTGTAAACAAGGCCCGTGTAAAAGCTTGTAGGGAATGCCAGAAGGAAAAGACCGGAAATAAAGGCGGTCTTTTCGTCAAAAAGTTTTTTAACAAGAAGGTAAAAATATATTATTGCAATGAAAAAGAACATGTTGGAGAGGATGAGCCCCGCCAAAAGCATGTTGTTAAGGAAAAGGCCCCTGAATGCCTGCATCAATGCGGGGTAAAGAGGGTAGAATGCATTGCTTATCTGGTTCGGGGCATATCCTTTTTCAGCGAGGAATATGTAATGCTGGCCATCCCATGTCTTGAACGAAGTCGACAGCGTGATAGCCTCATTCGGCGGATAAACAAAATTGGCGTCATGTACGATGATATTGAAAGGGGAAAAATAGAATCCCACGATCATCACAAGAAATATGCAGATCCTGGAGAGGACCGCGATAAAGACCAGGTTCTTAAGGCCGGAGAACTTCATCAGGTCTTGTGGGTAATGTTCAGATGGAGCTTTTTCAGCGCATCTGCCTCGCCAAAGGCGATTAGCACGTCATCTTTGATGATCCTGGTTTCCGCGGTCAGGTTGAACACTATCTCCTCGCCCCGTTTTATCCCCAGGACAGTCACATTAAATCTTTTTCTTAGATCAAGATCTCCGAGTGTCTTATTTATCATGTCTGCGGGAGCGCTGATCCCCACTATGCTAAGTTCTCCGCCGAGCTCAAAATAATCAAGGATGCCTTCGGAGGTCAATTTATTCACGAGTTTTATCGCGGTATCCTGTTCTGGAAAAACGATCACATCGGCATTGAGCTTCTTAAGTATGTTCCCGTGGATGGTGTTCTTGGCCTTGACGATGACATTTTTTATCCCGAGGTTCTTGCATATCTGCGTGGCTATTATGTTCGCTTCAACGTTCGTGCTTTCGGCAATTATGACAACATCGCAATCCGCGACCCCGGCTTCCATCAGGGCCTGTTCATCGGCGATGTCTCCAAGGAACGCATTGGTCACCTCGTCCTTAATGGACTGGATCTTGTTCTCGTCCTGGTCAACTACTATGACTTCCTGCTTCCTGTAAAAGAGCTCTCTTGCTACCTTTGAACCGAACCTCCCAAGCCCCAGCACCGCGTATTGTTTCTTCATGTTATTTCCTCCTTTTTAAAGCTCCATCAATAGAGATGTGAGATGAGAGATGCGAAAAACAAATCCCGTCTCCCATCTCCTTTTTTAACCGATCGATATAGATTCTTTTGGATATTCCACTTTCGGCTCTTTCTGCTGTATCAAAAGCGTCAAAGCCAGAGAAAGCGGGCCTACGCGCCCGATGAACATTACTACAATTATCACTATCTTTCCAATGGAAGATAGCTTTGGCGTTATGCCCATTGAGAGCCCCACTGTGCCGAATGCGGAGAACACCTCGAACGCGGATTCCATCAGGCTGAAATTATCGAAATAATTAAGCAGGAGCACAGCAGCGACAACAACAAAAACAGACAGCGTCGTGATGGTAAAAGCCCTTCTTACGGTCTCGTGAGGGACCCTTCTCCTGAACATGACGGTATCTTTAAGCCCCTTAAGCGTCGCGCGGATGGTTCCGAGCAGGACCGCGAATGTCGATGTCTTTATACCGCCTCCGGTCCCTCCCGGGCTGGCCCCGATGAACATGAGGAACATCGTCAGTATCAGAGTCGGCGCGAAAAGCGCTCCGTTATCGATGGTGTTGAAACCTGCGGTCCTGGGCGTGACGGCCTGGAAGTATGAGGCAAGGATCTTTCCGCCAAGCGGGAGGTTCCCAAGTGTTTTCGGGTTCGAGAATTCAAAGAACAGGATAGCCGCCGTTCCCAGTATTATGAGAAGCGCGGTCGTTGTAAGGACGATCTTTGAATGCAGGGACAATTTCCTTCCTTTAAGCACATCCGATATGACGATAAATCCTATGCCGCCGAGTATTATAAGAGTGGTTATGGTAAGGTTTATGATTATGTCGGTGACGTACGGCGAAAGATTCGCGAAATTCGGGGGCAGGGCGAAACCGGCATTATTGAAGGCCGAAACAGCGTGAAAGACAGCGTATAAGATGCCCTTACCGACACCCAATTCAGGCGCCCATCTTAAAAATAGGATGAGCACTCCGATCCCTTCAACCGTGAAAACTATCGCGAATATTTTTTTCAGGATATCCGCGACCTCTTTCCCGGAATATATGTTAAGAGCTTCCTGCATCATGATGCGCTCCGAAACGAAGAGTTTTTTCCGCAGGACCAGCATCGCGAAGACCGAGAATGTCATGTAACCGAGGCCGCCAATCTGCATGAGGCAGATCAAGACCATAAGCCCAAAAAGCGAAAAATATGTCCCGGTATCCAGGACCACGAGCCCGGTGACGCAGGTGGCTGAATTTGACGTGAAATATGCGTCAAGGAAATTGGTCGTAGTACCGGTCGACGATGATATCGGCAGGCTAAGAAGGATGCCGCCGGTCAATATTATAAGAAAGAAACTGATTACTATCAGTGTGCTTGGCTTTAACTTCATGGCGAGATTATACTACAAGTGCTACCCGCCCTCAACGACCCATCTTTCCTTTTCCCTGTACCAGTCCTTGGGGTCGTTCAGGTACTCAAGGGTCTCTGAAAGAAGCTCATAATGATTGTTCTCTTCCCCCATGAGGAATTCAAAAAACTTTTTTGACTGGGGATCGCCCGACTTGCTGAAAAGGTCCTTGTAAAAACTATAGGAGCTTTTTTCCAGGCCCATGGCGGCCTTATACGCTTTCTCAAGGTTGGAATCCTTCGTAATGCTTTCGTCGAGATATTTGGCGAATTTGTCCATTACAACACGGACATAATCTTTTTTGTCCTTGGGGTGTATGCTTTCGATGGCCTTTCCGATGTTCTTCTGGGCGAATTCCTCGATAGCCTTGATGTGGTCGAGCTCTTTTACCGCGATGGCTTCAAGCGTGGAACTGCCGAGCTTGTTCAATGTCTTCTGCGCGGCTTTCATGTAGAGGTCATAGCCGGTCTTTTCCATTTTTATTGCGGTTTCAAGGGCATTTTGAAGGTTCATAGGAAAGTTATTATAGCAATAATAAGAACATTGTCAAAAAGCGATATTTTCCATCGATTTTGCCGATATATATATGGTAGGGACCATTGGGGGTATTTTATGGGAATTCAAGGGATCTCAGATAAACGACAGGTTGTTGCCGCAAAAAAAGCGCCGAAAAATAATGCGGCGCCCGCGGGCAAGAAGCCGGAAAAAGCTGCCGCTGCATTGCAGCAGGGCTGCCTTATTACAGGGAAGCCGGACCTTTATCAGCCGATGGACAGTGATGAGAGCAAATGGGAGAGGTCCAATTGGTCGAACAATGGTATTTTTAATAATGTGTGGCGGCCGGATCATATTGTATTTAAGGATGGCATTATGTCCATAAAACTGGATAAAAATGGCTGTCCATCAGGCTGCGGGGGGCATCCGTATGCTTCCGGTGAATATAGGACAATCGAGGAAAAATATAGTTATGGGTATTATGAAACCAGAATGAAAGCGGCAAAAGGCGCGGGACTTGTTGCCGGAACATTTTTTACTTACAGGGGCACATGGGGAAAACCGGACCATAATGAAATAGATTTTGAGGTTTTAGGAGAAGATCCTACGAAAGTTCAGTTGAATTACTATTATGCAGGAACAGGAACGCGAAATGAGCATGCAAAGATCATCGATCTCGGGTTTGACGCGTCGCAAGGATTCCATAATTATGGTTTTGTCTGGAAAAAAGATTCCATTGAATGGTTCATCGACGGAAGATCGGTATACAAGGCGACCAAAGATATTCCAAAGAACGCCTGCAGGATAACAGTGAACTTCTGGCCCGGTACCAGCGAAGTATCGGGATGGCTGGGAGGAGTATATAAAGGTTCCGGAAACCAGGTTCAGTATGACTGGATCAAATATGTGAGCATGAATTAACAAGCAGAAGGCCTGTATCAAATGTCTGCTTGAACAACCCATATAAATCTTATAATATATTCACTCAATTATGACAAATAATCCTGTAATTCAAGTTAGCCTTCCCGGCATAAAGCTTTTCAAAAGAGGAAAGGTTCGCGATGTTTTCGACCTTGGTGACAAGCTTTTGATAGTTGCTACCGACCGCATATCGGCTTTTGACTCTGTCATCCCGACCCCGATCCCGGACAAAGGCAAGATATTAAATATGCTGTCCCTTTTCTGGTTCGATCACACAAAAAAGATCATAGATAACCACATTATAACTGCAGATGTCAAAAAATATCCCAAAGAGCTCGGTGAATATTTGGACATACTTGAGGGGAGATCCGTAATAGGCAGGAAAGCAAACCTTATCGAGATCGAATGCGTTGTAAGGGGTTATCTGTCCGGCTCTGCATGGGTGGAATATCAGGAGAAAGGTTCTGTTTCCGGGATAAAGTTGCCGACAGGATTAAAGGAATCCTCAAGATTACCCGAGCCGATCTTTACGCCTTCAACTAAAGCATCAACAGGCCATGATGTAAACATAACTGAGGCAGAAATGAGAAAAACCGTGGGAGATAAGGTTGCGGATATATTAAAGACCAAGACGCTCGAGGTTTACAAAGCCGCATGCAAGCACGCCGAGTCAAAGGGAATAATAATCGCAGATACGAAATTCGAGTTCGGGGAAGTTGACGGCAAGATAATACTGATCGACGAAATACTCACGCCCGATTCATCCCGTTTCTGGCCGATGGATTCATACAAAGAAGGCGGTCCTCAAAAAAGCTATGACAAGCAATTCGTCAGGGATTACCTCATCTCGATCAAATGGGACAAGAACCCTCCCGCTCCTCCGCTTACCGAGGAAGTGGTCAGGAAAACACGGGAAAAATATCTGGAAGCGTACCAGAAACTTACAGGAAAAACCCTGTGAAGATCATAAGTGCTAAGATATCCATTATCATCTGCCTTTTAATGATGGCTTATTCCGCGTATCCGGCGACATTCACGGGCGCGAACATCCCCTTTGACTCGTCTTTCCATCTGGGGTTTTTGAGCGGACCCGGCACGGGAGTGAACATAGGCTTGGACATGTTCTATCCCTATGCGGGTCTCGGTTACGGGGTGGATATTGAACAACAGGTGACGAACTCTGATTTTGAACAGAACATAAACATATTGAAATACGGCCTGGCTGTTAAATATGTCGTTTCCAGGGACCTTTATCTGACCGCCCATATGGGAATATCTTCCTTTTATCTTACTAAAGCTGTCGATTACAAGGATAGTTTCTCCGGTGAGGAACATTCAATAAATGAAGATACCCGCGGAAAAGCCACTTACCTGGCGTTCGCGTTGAACTTCAGTATTGGCGAATACTATCTGACACCGAAGATCGTCTTGAACCGCATAGATATAGAGGAAGGCGGAACCATAGCCGAATTTGACCTGAATCTGGGCCACGCATTCTAATACCTCACCCCCGACCCCTCTCCACAAAGTGGAGAGGGGAGCAGAGTAAAGGTTATAGTAGATTATGATATCGACAGACTTTGGGGTGAGGCGTTAAAACGCGAACTTCTCCGGGTGCGACATCTTATACATGACAAGCCCTGTCAATAATTTCGGATAGAAAAATGTGGATTTCTGCGGCATTTTCTCGTATTTACTCGCAAGCGCCGTCACCTGTTCTGTTTTTGTGGGATTCATGAAGAAAGCAAGCTGGTATTTGCCTTCCTTGACAAGATCGAAAGCTTGATCGTCGTTGTGGACGTATTTTATCGCGTTTTCCGCTTCGATATCCTTATCAGTTATCCCAAGGATCTCCCTTATCACCAGTGAATGCAGTATCGTTATGTCCAGCTTTTTCCATTCTTTCGGCTTGTCGACGTTTATGTATTTCTCAAGCAATTTCTCATTCTTAAGCTTCAGCAGGGAATATTTGTTCTCCCCGTGCATATACATGCCGAAAAAGTGATCGCCGTCTTTGGTCTTTGACAGGAGCCTTAAAAGCCTTTTTCTTGCGGAATTCTCATTCTTTTTGGCGAACTTTATTTCCTCAATGTCAAAATAATCAAATATCCTGTTCTCCAGATTTATCTTCTCTTTCAAATTCAAGTTCAAAACAAGCCTGTGTATCGGCATAATAATGAGGCCTTTATCGAAAGTATTCGCAAAATACATCATTATGAAATTATAAGGCTCATTCCCGGTGGATTTCTGGGACTTTGTCCTCATTTCGTTCCTGTATTTAAGGGATGCTTCGTACCTGTGGTGGCCGTCGGCGATGAAAACCTGCTTGTTCGACATATCCTTCATTATCTTATTGATGACCGATTCGCCGGATATTTTCCATAATTTATTATGGATGCCGAAAACATCCCTTACTTCCGCGATCGGCTTCCTTTTAATGGTTTTCTTCAATATTTTCGGGATCTTTTCGTCTTCATCCACATAAAGGGAAAATATCGGCTCAAAGTTCGCAGCCGTCGCCTTAATAAGGGAAAATCTGTCCTGCTTCGGCTTTGGCAGGGTGTTTTCGTGAGGATAAACCCTGCCGGCTTCCAGATCTTCCAGCTTGAATAAAGCAATAAAGCCCAGCCTGACGTATTTTTTCCATTTATAATTGAACCTTTGCTCGTAGGCATATATGCATTCCTCTTCATCCTGGGTCAGGATCTCGTTCTTTACCCATGCGTTAAAGAAACCGTTCGCCCTGGTATATTTATTGTTGTATTCGGTATCAGAGGGAAAATCCTTTCCAAGCGTCAATCTTATGCAGTTGTATGGGCTGACGCTGTAGAACCTTTCCTGTTCTTCTTTTGATATTATGTCATATGGCGGGATCATCACTTTCGAGGAATTCCCGACCTTTTTCTTGTTGTATGTGATACCGCTGAAAGGGAATATTTTTGCCATAGCTTGAATGTTATTATACCACAGCTGTCAAATTGGCCTTGTGGACAGGCAAAAGCATGTGTTAGAATGGGAAAAAAGTAAGGGAATTTTTATTATGGAAACGCCAAAAACTGAAGATAAGATAAAGGAATTCCTGGAAGTTTTCAAAAAACTATCCGGTGACGAAAAGATCTATTTTCTGGCTCAAATCGACAGGGTTTTAACGAAAAAAAACGAAAAGGACAGGAAGATATTCCTCGCGCTGTTAAAGGCCGCAAAAGACGGCATGTCTTACGAGGAAACGATCTCGGAAATGAAGAAGGTGTAAAATGGAATACGGGCAAGCTCGGAAAGTACTGATATATACTTTAATATTGAACTGGCTGGTCGCGGGGACAAAGCTTTTTTACGGCCTCATTACAAGAAGCGCCAGCATGACCGCCGATGGATTACATTCTTTCGCTGACGGCACAAACAATATCATCGGGCTGATGGGCTTTTATATCGCCGCGAGGCCTGTTGACAAAACGCACCCCTACGGCCACGAAAAATACGAGACATTGACAGCTCTAAGCATCGGAGGCCTTTTGCTCATTGTGGCATTTAATATAATCAAGGAAGCCGCACAAAGATTCAATAATCCGATCATACCGGACGTGAACCTAGGAAGCTTTATTGTGATGGCTGTTACGGTCGGGATAAATATTTTTGTGATGCTATATGAGAAGCGGGAAGGCAAAAGATTAAAAAGCGATTTTCTGGTGTCCGATTCTTATCATACGAGAAGCGACATATTGGTCTCCTGTTCCGTGATAGCGACCCTCATTGCCGTGAAGCTCGGCATGCCGCCGATCATCGATACAATAATGGCCGTATTGATAGCTGTCTTCATCGGTTTTTCGGCATTTGAAATATTATGGCAGACCTCGAGGGTCTTATCCGATGCTGCTGTTGTACCTCCGGAAATTATAAAAACTATAATTATGGGATTTGATGATGTAGTGAACTGCCATAACATAAGGACAAGGGGAAGGCAGGATAATATATGTGTTGATCTGCATATCTGGGTAAAGCCCAACATGCATATAGACCGATCTCACGAACTAGCTCACAGCATAGAGGAAAAATTAAAAAAAGAAATTCCTGGTGTCAAAGAAGTAATAACCCACATTGAGCCCGCAGGGAAGTAACTAGAGATCTACGTGCAAACCGCCCGTCATCTGGCCGCCCACACTATAAAATCCTGTCTCCATGTGCCTTGTATCGGGTATCAAGTATTTGATCTCAACGCCTACATTGAATGTTTGGAAATGGACCGTGATACCTGTGAGCGCGTTCAATCCTGTTGATGTATCGGAAACCCCGTCGGTTTTCTTGTCATAGTACCCAAGGCCTCCCCCGACATAAGGATCGACCTTGGAATCGCCGAGCAAGTGGCCTATTAATGTGACAGCCAAAGAGGTCAATGAATACTTATGGTCGGCTGTCTGGTAGCTTGAATTGTCCAGGTCGCCCCTGGCGCTGAAATACGGACCGAAACAGTATGTTGCGTCAATGCCGGTCATTAGGGTATTTCCGCCGCCTTCGGGGGGAGAATAAAACGATGCGTGCGTCCCTATATCGAGGTCCGCGGCAAGCGCGCCGGCGCACATGAACATCGCCAAAAAACTTGTTGCTAGTATTTTCCTCATAACAAATTTATAATACATTATATCACGGAGGAAGCAAATGTCAGATTGGCATGCTTTGGAAATAGCCGACATAGCGAGAAAACTTGGCACAAACCTTGAATCGGGGATAAGTGAAGAAGAAGCCGCGGCAAGGGCTAGAAAATACGGCTATAACGAATTAAAGGAAAAGAAGGGCCGCGGCATCCTTTCCATGTTCTTTACCCAGTTCACCGATTTCATGGTGGCAATACTTATCATTGCCGCAGCCGTGTCGTTTTTTCTTGGCGAGGCAAAGGACGCGGCCGTGATCCTCGCGATAGTTTTAATGAACGCGGTCCTGGGCGTGGTTCAGGAGGAGAGGGCGGGAAGGGCGATAGCGGCCCTTAAGAAATTGACCGTGCCGCGCATAATGGTCAAAAGGGGAGGTCTGGTCAGGAAGGTATCCTCAAAAGAGCTTGTTCCCGGTGATATCATTTTCCTTGAAGCCGGAGGGTTTGTCGGGGCGGATGCCCGATTGATAGAATCGGTCAACCTGAGAACGAACGAATCTTCGCTTACCGGCGAGTCAACGCCTGTGGACAAATCCGCGGAAAAAATAAGCGTTCCCGATATGGCTGTTGCAGACATGAAGAACATGGTGTTCATGGGAACGGTCGCGGTTTATGGCAGGGGAGAGGCAGTAGTGATCGGGACCGGAATGGATACCCAGATCGGCAGGATCGCGGAAATGGTCCAGGAAGACGGCGAGATCAAAACACCGCTCCAGCAGAGGCTCAACATTTTCGGTAAATGGCTTGGGCTTGCGTGCCTGGGCGTATGCTTTGTAGTTTTTATTTCTTCGGCGCTAAGAGGCGGCAGCATACTGGACGCTTTCCTGACCGCAGTCAGCCTAGCGGTTGCGGCCATACCGGAAGGTCTTCCCGCTGTAACGACAATATCGCTCGCGCTAGGCGCTTACAGGATGGCTTTGAAGGGCGCGATCATAAGGAAGCTTCCGGCAGTTGAAACGCTCGGCAGCGTATCCGTCATATGTTCCGACAAGACAGGTACATTGACACAGAACAAGATGACCGTCAGCAGGATATATGTCGACGGCAAGTTGATATCGGTGACCGGGATCGGATATGAGCCTGCGGGAAAATTCTGTGTCGGAGAAAATGAATTATCGCCGCTTGAGAGCGGATCGACAAAAAATTTGTTATACGCCGTTGCGTTATGCAATGACGCATACCTCGAACACTTCAAAGAATCGAACACTTACGAGGTCATAGGGGATCCGACGGAAGGAGCGCTGATAGTTCTCGCCGGCAAAACAGGATTAACAAGGGTAAAACTTGAAAGCCAATTTCCAAGAGTGAACGAAATTCCTTTTGATTCAAAACGGAAATTGATGACAACTATCCATAAAACCGCCAGCGATGAGCATATAGCATATGTAAAGGGCGCGCCGGATGAACTGCTTAAATTATGCCCCGAAGCCGATAAGGCGGGGATCTTGAAAGAGAACGAAAAATTGACCTCCAGCGGGCTAAGGACGCTGGGCGTGGCTTATAAGACGATAAAAGGCAAGGTCAATATCAATGATGTCGAAAAAGGATTGACCTTCATAGGGCTTGTCGGGATGATAGACCTGCCCAGGCCAGAAGTTAAAGACGCGGTAGCCCTCTGCAAAGAAGCCGGGATAGAGGTTGTGATGATAACGGGCGACCACAGGCTGACCGCAATAGCGGTGGCAAAAGAACTGGGAATTGAGGAGGTCTTTGCAAGGGTTTCCCCGGAGCAGAAGCTTAACATAGTAGAAGAATACCGATCCATCGGCAAGGTCGTCGCGGTGACCGGTGACGGGATTAACGATGCGCCGGCGCTTAAACGCGCTGATATCGGTGTGGCAATGGGGATAACAGGGACAGACGTGGCGAAAGAAGCATCGGACATGGTGCTTTCTGATGATAATTTTGCGACGATAGTGGCGGCCGTGAAGGAAGGCAGGGGGATATTCGAGAACATAAGGAAATTTGTCTGGTACCTCCTGTCCGCGAACGTTGGGGAAATATTCACGATGTTCTTCGCAATTTTAATGAACATGCCTCTCCCATTGCTCCCGATCCAGATACTGTGGGTCAACCTTGTGACCGACGGGCTTCCGGCGCTGGCGCTATCCGTTGAACCCGTCGAAGCCGACGTGATGAAAAAGCCTCCCAGGAGGAAAGAAGAAGGAATAATAAACAGGAACATCATTAATTCCATGGTCTTCATCGGAATAATAATGGCCGCCGTCTCATTATTCCTGTTCACGGTCGGCATGAAAGACAGCATTGAAAAAGGAAGGACATTCGCTTTTTCAGCGCTTGCGTTCCTTGAGCTGTACCATGTTTTCAACTGCAAGTCGGAGAACAGATCGGTCTTTTCTAGAGAGATATTCTCAAATGTTTATCTTATCCTTTCCGTTGCATTAACTGTCCTACTGCAGCTGATGGTCATATATAATCCGTTCTTGCAGAAGATATTTTATACTGTTCCTCTTTCCGGGCAGGAACTATTTTACCTGTTCGCCTTATCAAGCCTGCCGCTGTGGTTCATGGAGATAAAAAAGGCGCTAAAGATATAAGCGGCCGATAAAAGACATGAAAGATCAGATAAAAAGAAAAGCCATAGAGCTTATTGTACTTTTCGGGTTGGTAAGCCTTTTCGGCGACATCCTTTACGAAGGCGCCAGGAGCGTCAATGGACCTTACTTGAAAACGCTCGGTGTAAGCGCGTCGATAGTAGGATTGATAGCGGGGGCCGGCGAGTTCATCGGTTATGCGATCAGGCTGCTTTCGGGATATTTTGCGGACAAGACAAAAGCATACTGGCTTTTCGTTTTCATCGGGTACGGCCTTTTGATATCCGTGCCGCTCCTCTCTCTTTCGGGTGGCTGGCAGGTCGCGGCCCTCTTGATCCTGACCGAAAGGTTCGGGAAGGCGCTAAGGGCTCCTGCGAGGGATACCTTAGTTTCGCAGGCCGCTAAGCGGATCGGGACAGGCATTGGCTTTGCGATAGGGGAGGTGCTGGACCAGATAGGCGCTATGGGGGGCCCGTTGATATTTACTTTTTTCTTTTTGTTCACGGGCACCGCCAACAAGAGCATCCCGGATTATCAACACGGATACGCGCTTTTCTGGGTCCCTTTTGCGGTCCTGATGGCTTGTATCATTTTTGCCTACCTCAGGGTCCCGGACCCGTCTGAGATTGAGAAAACAGTTACGGCAAAGCCGATGCCCGACAAACTATCCGTTGTATTCTGGAAATATAATCTATTCAGTTTTGTCGCGACAATGGGACTGGTGAATTTCATCCTGATGGCATACCATTTCAAAGCAAAGGGCCTCCTTTCTGATGCGATGATCCCGCTTTTTTACGGGCTTGCAATGGGGGTGGACGCGATAGCAGCTCTCATTATCGGCAGGTATTATGATGTTCTTAAGCATAGAAATGGCAACGAGAATGCCGGGCTTCTTACTTTGGCGGTGATACCGCTACTTTCACTGGCCATACCCGTTCTCGCGTTTTCCGGCTCATCCTATCTTGCAGCTGCGAGTATTCTGCTTTGGGGTGTGATCATGGGCGCCCATGAGACGATAATGAAATCCGCGATCGCCGACCTGACGCCTCTTAAAAAAAGGGGGACCGGATACGGCATATTCAATGCGGGATACGGGCTCGCGATGTTCTTTGGAAGCGTTGCCATGGGCTTTCTATATGATATTTCCATTTTCGCGCTGATCGTATTATCTGTCGGGCTTGAAATTGCCGCTATCCCGCTGTTCATTTCAATGAGGGATGAAGCGCTGAAAAACGCATAAGCGAAGCTAAGCTATATTCCCCGTCAGGACCTCGATGATCCTTTCCAGGTCTTCCTGCGAAAAATAATCGATTTCTATCTTCCCCTTTTTGATAGACCCGAGTATCCTGACGCGCGTCCCGAGGTGTGTCGTTAAAAGTTCAGTAAGGTCTATAAGCTCCTCGTTCTTTATCGCTTTTCTTTTCCGTAATTTCCTGTCGGTGGGCCCGCCGTGAACTATCTGCTCAACATCACGAACGGAGAGGTTGTTCTTTAATATGTCCCTCCAGAGAGAAAGCCTCTCGGCTTCCGTTGCAAGCGAGAGTATGGGCCTTGCGTGCCCGACGCTTATCTGGGATCGCCTTATGCTTACCTGGATCTCCCTGGGCAGCTCCAGCAGCCTCATCATATTCGCGACTGTTGACCTGTCTTTCCCTACCTTCTTGGCGATATCCGCCTGGGTCTGGTGGAATTCGCTCGCCAGTTTCGCGTAAGCCTCCGCCTCTTCCATGGGATTAAGGTCTTCCCTTTGCAGATTTTCGACGAGCGCGAGCTCCAGGGACTCCTCATCCGAAAATTCCTTTACGATCGCCGGGAGCATCGACAGCCCGGCTTTTCTTGCGGCCCTCCAGCGGCGCTCCCCCGCCACGATCTCGTATTTCCCGTTCTTCGGGCGCGCAAGTATCGGCGCGATGACGCCCTGTGACCTTATGGATTCGGCGAGTTCTGTAAGCGTTTCCTGCGGGAATTCCGATCGGGGCTGCCTGGGATTTGGTATTATCTTGTTGATATCTATATTTATTATTGTTCTTCCGCCGGTAAGGACGCTGCTATCAGGTATTAGTGCGGACAATCCTTTTCCAAGCCCTCTTTTTTGCATATGGTTTTCCATTTCTCCTTTTAAATGTGGCCGTCCAGAATTTCCCTGGACAGGTTCTCGTAAGCCACGGCGCCGCTCGAAGACGGGTCATAGAACACTATCGGCTGCCCGAAAGACGGCGCTTCCGCCAATCTTATGTTCCTTGGGATCATCGTCTTGAAGACCTTTCCGCCGAAATGCTGTCTTGTTTCCTCCACGACCTGCTCGGACAGCAAAGTCCTCGAGTCGTACATTGTAAGTAAAATCCCGCATATTCGCAAGTCGGGATTGAGGCTTTTCTTGATAAGTTCTATCGTCTTTACGAGCTGGCTCAGTCCCTCCAGCGCGTAATATTCACACTGTATCGGTATTATGACCTGGTCGGCGGCGGTAAGCGCATTGACCGTCAAGAGAGAGAGGGAAGGGGGGCAGTCGATAATAAGATAATCATAGTTATGCCTTAAATTGAGCAGGGCGTTCTTCAGCCTGGTTTCCCTGAATTCTATTTCAGTAAGCTCAACTTCTGCTCCGGCCAGCCGCGGCGTCGCAGGGGCGATATCCAGCCCCGAGATAGCGGTCGGTTTTATGATGCTTGAAAATTCAACGCCGTTGATTATCACGTCGTAAACGCATTCTTTTATGTCGTTCCTGTCTATGCCGAGGCCCGAAGTGGCATTGCCCTGGGGGTCGGAATCGATAAGAAGGATCTTTTTGCCGAATGTAGCGAGATATGACGCCAAATTGACGGCAGTAGTGGTTTTCCCAACCCCGCCTTTCTGATTAACTGTGGCAAAGATCATGGACATTCTGACCATATTATACCATATTTAAATGAAAGATTGTCCTACAGCGGATTTTTGGCGGGAATGCCGGCTCTCCGCGGGAATTCTTTCGGAGTTGAACCGATCTTTTTTATGACAACGAGATGTCCCGACGGTACTCTTACTTTATCTGTCAAGCTGCCACCGAGAACATCGATCGCGGACATTGCAGATCTGATCTCTTCTTCGATATCGGGCCCTTTCTGCGCAATAAATGATCCTCCGACCTTTACGAACGGCAGGCAGTACTCGCAAAGAGTATTTAATTTGGCAACAGCCCTTGAAACAGCAAGGTCGAACATCTCCCTGTGATCACTTGCGATATCCTCTGCGCGGCCGCATATCGCTTTCGTGCCTTTTAGATCCAGAAGTTTTATCACGTGGTCGATGAAATTTATCTTTTTCGCGACGGAATCAATAAGTGTCAGCTCGATGTCCGGGAATTCTATCTTCAGGGGGATGCCGGGAAACCCGGCGCCGCAGCCGATATCGATCACTTTGATATGTTCGGAGAGATCAACGGCTTTTGCTATATTAAGTGAATCGTCATAAAGCTTCAGTTTGATATCTTCCTTGGTTTTCAAGCCGGTGAGGTTGAACTTTTGGTTCCAGGAAATTATTTCGTTTATGTATTTATCTTTTAATGAATTCATATCGCGCAAATTCCTCACCCCTGCACCCCTCTCCACAAAGTGGAGAGGGGAATGAATTCGCTGAAGCCCGCAGGGCGGAAGCGAAGAAAGGGGTGAGGATTAAAACGCTTGTCCAATTGAGAAATGCACTATGCCTTCGCCGAACGCCCTGGAATCCCCGATGCCGTAATCAAGCCTTATGGGGCCGAGAGGAGTGTTCAGCCTTAGCCCCATGCCTCTTCCGCTCAGGAACTGTGAAAAATCCGGAGCTCCGCCGGTGGCCGAGCTGTCTAAGACCTCGCCCCACGCATTGCCAAAATCATAGAACACTACGCCCTGGAATATTTCATTGAACGTGTACCTGTATTCCATATTGAATATCAGCTTCCTTGTGCCGAGCACCGCTTCGGACGGAAAATATCCCCTTACAGTGTTCGCGCCGCCGCACCAGTAGAGATCCCCGAGCGGGACGTCGCCGTAGCCCACTCCCGCGCCCATGTGAAGGGCCAGGACCTGGCTCGGGGCAAGCTTTATGAATTCGTTCATGTCCAGTCCTAATTTGGTATAGTTCGTTGTTATGCTTGTCTTTTTCCATCCTTTCCTGACCGATACGGTATAGAATTTCCCCTCGTTCGGGTTCATCCAGAAATCCCTCGTGTCGTATGAGACCGAGTAACCCACAAAATCGGACACATACGACTCGAAAGTTACGGCATCGGTGATCGTTGAATCCTCCCTGGGGAGCACCGTTTCGCTGCCGAACGAAAGCGAGTGCGAAAAATATTCCCTGAACGGCCTTGAAAGGGCGATATCCCATCCTACCCTCAGGGCATCCCTTATTTCATTGCCGTAAATGTCGGGACCGGCAGTGTTCCAGACCCTGTATGTCATTGAAGTCCTCGGCCCTAGATAATCCGTCATGAACCAGGGGTAATTATATTTGAGCTGGTACGTAGTAAGGGTGGAGCCCCATTGCGCCCTTACCATTGTTCCGTGGCCGGTCCCGAAAAGATTGTTCAGGCTCGTATCAACGAAGCCGAACCACCCCTCGCGCTCCCCGTAGCCGCCGCCAAAATTCACCGTATTGGTCTTCGCCTCTTTTATCTTAAGGACAAGGACGATCTTTTCCGGCGAGCTTCCCGGCTCAAAATCCGGATTGAGCTCCGAAAAGAAACCAAGGTTAAAGACCCTTCTCAGGTCCTTTGCCAGGGATTTTTCGTTCAAGACATCCCCGGGCTTCGTGTCGATCTCCCTTAATATCACGTAATCCCTTGTGGCGCTGTTGCCGTCCAGGGCGATAGATTCTATGACCCCTTCGATCAATTTTATCTTCAAAATCTTGGTCTTCGGGTCAGTGGAAACATCGGCGACCCTTGCGAGGACATACCCGTTCTTCTTGTAATGATCGTTTATCGCAGATATGTCCTCCTGGAGGGTCTTGAAGTTGAGTGTTTCGCCGACTTTTGTCTTCATTAAAGAAGAAAGGTCTTTGGGGTTGAACACGGAATTTCCCTCAAATGAAATTCCGGCCAATACCGGGTTATCAATTACATTGAATATTATCCTGGTGCCTTTCGCGAAAGACTCGAACGACGCGGAAACGTCCTCGAAATAACCCAAAGCATATATGGCTTTAACGTCGCTAGAGATCTTTTCCTCGATAACCACGTCCCCGATGCGGCTGAAGACCGCGTCCATTATATCGCTTTCGGTCAAGGTCCTGTTCCCCCTTATTTCTATAGCGGTGACAAGAGGGCCGACCTCGACTTTTCGCGGAGGGATCGTCTCTTTCGAGGCGTCAAGAGGCGGGCCGATAATGACGGCGCCAGCAGGCAATGCATTATTCAGTATAAATAAGGCAGTAAAAATCATCAATATAATGCCAATTCGCTTAATAAGCCAAAACCTCCCAAAACCCGATGTCCATAGTTTACTTTTATTATCCATGCACTTCAACATATTTCTAAAGCTGGCTATGAACCAAAGCATTGCTGCATGGTTCATAGCTGATAGCCCGCTTTCAGAGTGACCTTGTAATAATCACTTTCTTCTTCGATAAAGCTGAACGGCTCCCTGTAATACACGACGGAGAGCACGGGAGAAAGCTTGTATGTAAGCTGGTAATTCAGGAACGCCTTGTTGATGACGGCCTGTTCCTGCACCGCCTGGGAGTACTTGAAGTCGATGTAGAACCTGCCGAAAAAGCCCTTTACCGCACCGATCCCGTACATCGTTTCCGGCATTTCCTGCGGGCTGAGCTCAGCGGGGGTCTTTGTCGTCGGCAGCATGTTCTTAAGGTCCTTCCCGAAATTATATTCGAGCGTCAGGCTTTCGAGCTCAAAATTCTTCGCGAGATCCCGCTCAACGTTCCTTAAAAGGTACGAGTTCAGCCTGCTGTTCAGGTAATCCGCCAGCACTTCATTGGCATCCACGTCGGACACGCCTCTTTCCGAGATGCCGAGAGGTCCTTTAATGAAATCGGGGAGGAGCAGGACCTTTATATCCTGTTCATCGTATCCCCCGGGCAGCAGTTCGGGCGGCTGTTTCGAGGAGTCTTCCTTATAGGAATAGAATGCAAGGTTAAGCCCTTCTTCCTTCTCTTTTGAGAAAGGCATCCCGGTTATTCTTGATACCACAAGCACGTTCGTTGAAACATATTCCGGCGTTTTTGAGGTTGACGCGGCTGTTTTCTCGGTCGATTTGACCTTGATCTCCGCGGAGAGCGTCAGGTTGGGCAGGCTGCCGCCCTGGAAAACCGCCGTGTTCTCTTTTACTCTGTCCAGTTCGGAGCCGAACACTTCCTTCTGTCTGTCCTCTGTCATCAGCGAGAACTCCCTGCTCAGGAGGTTGACCCTCCCTCGCTTGAAGGTGGTTTTCCCGACGATCTTGGGATCGTTAAGGCTTCCCGATATCGTGATGTTCTGGCCTTCCAGCTCAAGGTTCAGGATCAAGTTGCTCAGGTCGGTGCTGATCAGGTTCTTTGTGTCCCCGGCGGCGACAGATGAATTTTTCTGGATATTCACGGTCATATCAAGGCCGAACGGAAGCAGGTCCGAGGTTTTTGTCATGTCGGGCAGGGTCAGGACGCCGTTGCTCAAGTTGAAGACACCTGAAAGCTTGGGCGCTTTAGGCCCCTCCCTGGATGCCCAGAACGGGCCGACAAGGGAAAAGTTCTTTACCTCAATATCGCCTTTATATAGATCGGGAAGATCAACGGTCAAGTCCGCATCCTTTAACTTCAGATCAAAGTTAATGGACCTCTCTTTAGAAAAAATATTATCCCAATCTATGCTTCCGGAAAGCTTGATCTTATTTGCAACATTTTGGGTCCATTTACCGACCCATTTAGCGGAAAGACTTTCTGTTGACATTGCATTATTGTTTATCGAGATGTTGGAGCTTATCGATTCAAAATTTGACCCAATGGGTTTTAAGCCGACGGCCGCGTTGTTTATAAGTAAATTCCCGTTCACCAGCGGATGTCCCAGGCCCCCGGTTATCATAACATGGCCTTTTCCTGCTCCGCTTATCCATGAAATATCCGGAGAGGCAAGCGTGAGGAGCCCCAAACTTTCCCCTTCCATTGAAACGCCGACAGATATGCCGTCCTTATTATTGAGCGGGAGTACACCGCTGATGGTGGCTTTTTTGTCGCCGGTCATAAGTTCGGCCTTTTTAAAATAAAGCGTATTGTCGCGGTAGTAGATCAAAGAGCTTATCCCGTCAAAGCTAACGCCGCCCAGGTTCACTTTGCCCGCTTCTATGCTTGCATATCCGATAATGGATCTTACGGGCCCGTGCGCATAGGCGCTCATATTGAACCTTCCGGCAAAAGATTTCCCTTTCCCTATGAAAAGCGAAAGGAAGTCGATGGGCATGTTCTCCGCCGTCAATTCCATTGAAGCGGATGCCAGCGGATTGAAAGATCCGTGCGCGGAGATATTGCCGTCGCCCTTTTTCAGGTATGCGGATGAAACCTCAAAGGTCCCGTTAGAAAGGCCGGCCTTTATGCCCGCTTCATCGAAAGAATATGATTCCCACGTTCCTGCCTCTACCTTGAAATCAAGCGCTCCGGAAAGGTTGTCGACATTACCCTTTAACTCCAGGAAACCGATAAATCTCCCTTCGATCTGCCTCCCGGATCTTTCTTTGATGGCTTTTCCGTACGCGGAAGATTCGCTCCCGGCTTTTTTCATTTCCTCGATGGTCGTTTTATTGCCGCCGCTCTTATAGATAAGTTTGGCGCCTCTTCCCGGCAGCTGGAATTTGCTTGGATCAAGAACGATGGTCTTTTGTTTTTCAGACACCCCGAACAATTGTTTTGAGCCGATCTCGGAATTTATTTCATCAAGGAGCTCGGCCGCCGTATTTATGTTGCCTTTCAGCACATCAAACCTCACGGAAAGGACCGGTTTTTTAAGGAGCGAGACGCTGCCCGATATCGTGTAATTATCGCCCGCCCTGCTAATATCGATAGGTTCCACAAGAAAAACGGTCTTGCCGTCATACACTATCCTTCCGGAGGTCCTGTCGATCATAATTTCATTGTATCTCAGGTTGTCGCCGTCAAAATCAATATCAAGGTTCGGGTTGCCGGGCTTTCCTTCCATATGGCAGGATATCCTTGATGTGCCGTATAGCCTCCCGTATTTAAGGGTCAACGGCCTCAAGTTCGCCAGTTCAAGGGTCCCCGACAAATTAAGATCGATCTTTCCGCCTGCCTCGAGCGTGCCGTCAAAAATAATATCGGAAAGGCCGGTCTTGATCCTTGAATCCTTGAATGTCATGACCGACTTTTCCCACTTAATATTAAATAACGCATCGTTATAGCTTTCATAGGCATAAAGGCCGTCCCTTAAGCGCAGGTTCCCGGAGACCGAGAAAGCATTCAGATCCATGCTCGCCTCGTTCGTCACATTGCCTTTCACGGTCAGGCCGATATCAAGCTTTCCTGATATGGGCGTCAGGTCCTTTGGGATAAATGTTTCAAATAATTTAATGTCGGAAGCTTCCGCGCTCACAGCTTGAACAGTGAGGTTTGTCATGCCATTAAATCCTGTTCTGCCTTTTATAAGTACCTGCGAATTACCGTAACCCATTACAAGCGAAGCTATCTGGATCTCACCGTTCCTGTACTTGAAGCTTGCATTAATGTCGGATACGGGCTGAACATCCACCATTGAGTCGTCAAAAGAGACGTTGGCCTCAAGCGTAAGGTTCTTTTCGGCATCGGCCAGGGCGCCGTAAAGCTTTCCGTCAAAACTGTTCAGCCTGCCGCGGAATAACTTATGCGAAAATCTTAAATTACCCGCCGAAAGCAGGATGTTCATGTTGCCGGCTTCGATCGTTCCGAAGCCCGAAATGCTGCCGCTGCCCGCGGTCATGATATCGCCTTTAACCGTGAACTTTTCAGCCGAGCCGTTGATCCTGGCCCGCAGCCGGGCCACTTCGTTTGCAGATGCGGCCGGAAGGATATCCTTAAGGCTTAAGCCTTCTCCGGAAATATTGATGTCGAGGACAGGCACGGCTGGCGTGAAATCAAATGTGCTTTTTGCCTGCAGGGTCCCTCCGTATGCCGATATATTGCCGGATCCCAGCTGAAGTAGGGTGCCCTCGCAGTACATGTCAAATTTACCCGAGATCTTCTGCTTGAGCAGGTGCCCCTCCGCTGTTGTGCAGCCATTGAATATCGGATGGCCGTAATTTCCCCCGACATTTATGTTCGCGGAAGTTTTTCCGGAAAAATCTATTTTTTCAAGCTCGGGGAAAGCGAGGCCGACCTTCTTGAAATCGGTTTTCGGGATATCGAGGTTTATATCATAATTTGCGACAGTGAAATCGAAAAGCCTTCCGTTCGCAGTTACCGGGACCTTGTCCCTGTATCCCGTAAGGTTCCTGAACTTCGCGTCCTCGTCGTGGACACCCACATATCCGTTCATTTTTTCGAACAGGCGGTCGAATATAATCGCCTTGCCGTCCTTGATATAGAACTGGCCGTCAAAGAATATGGGCGGGCCTTTCTTCCTGGGAGGGGGATTCGTCATTGTCAGTTTCATATCAGCTCTCCCCGATATCGGCTTGAAATGAGGTATGTTCAGCGTGTAATATCCCCATTTCTCTATGTCCACGTTCTTTGCGATGACCACAAAACGGTACTTTCCGGTCCTTGCGTTCAGATTGCCCGTGGTCCTTGTGCTGGCAACGGCTTTATCGATGATCGAAGTCGCCGTGGATGAAAGGTCTATCCTGTTGCCCGAAAGCTTTATCTCGGCGTTAAGGTCCTTTATCTTCGATGTGAACGCCTTGCCTTTAAGGTCCTCGCCCCAGCCCATGTGGTCCACATAAAGGCCGTATCCTCCGCGTATCGATACAGTTGCGGACAAAAGCAGCGGCTTGGGCTGCTGCTTTTCCTTGACGGGTTTTGACCTTGGGATAAGCCCCGCCATGTTCCATTCGTCGCGGATGCTCCTCTCCACGAGCACTTCCGGCTCAATTATCACTATCTTTGATATGGCGGGGACTATGTTCCCGCTGCTGGCGGCCAGCTTGAAGGGATTGTAATTAATTATGATCTTTTTCGCATTGATAATGGAGCCGCCGGAAAGCTTTTTCTCCCTGGCGATCTTTACATTGTTCAGCTCTATTTGATTTATCAGCGTGCCCGAGATGCTTTCGACGGAAATTTCCCTGTCAAAGATATCATTAAGTTGAACGGTTATATCAGATTTCAGGTTTTTAAATGCGGGGACCATGTCGACGGGGGACCATCCGGCCGCAAAAATAACCAGCAGAAATAAAAGTATGATCTTTTTCATATGTATGCTTATAAGAATTTAGCGATGATCCCGAGTAATATCCCTAAGGTTGAGCTGGCAAGCAGCGTTACCGCAAGGTCACTTTTTAGCCTTATTTTCTGGAACTGGACAGCAGGCTCCTCCCTCTTGATGATATCGGAAAACACCTTCATCCTGCCTTCCCCCATCAGGAACAAGGCCCTTATGAGGACAATGGCAGGGATCAGGAACACATAAAAGCTGCCGGCCGAAATAACAATTATCAGCGCCGCCCGCTCGATGACGCCGGAAATATCTATAGTGAAGGCCGCTTTTGGGTCGACAAGGAGTTTTTTAAGGCAAAATATTATTATATCCCCGCCAAAAACGGCAATAAGCGCAGCGATCAGTATTTTCTGGTAAATGGCCAGCACATGGAGATTATAGCGTAGAAGCTACGCCAATTCAAACCGCCAAATTTTATCGGCAGAGGACTTAGAAAGCGGCTCCGAGCTGCGCTGAGGCAATGCTGTTTATGGAATCTTTTACACTGTTGGCTGCCGCTATGCCTAAATTCACAGGGCCTAAATTAAACCCAAGACCAAAAGTATAATAATTGTCCTCTGTTGGTTTGTCAGTGAAATACCCGGCCCTAAGCATGACAAGATTCATGAAAAACCCTTGTTCCAACCCGATATGGGTATCCGTATAGCTGGTGGATTTATTTTCATTATTATCTTCCGGGATGCTATAGTTTTCAAGATCCAAGGCGATCAATGTGCCGGTTATCGGGACGACCACGCCAACTCCAACCCCCACTTCCGCTGGCGGGGTGTAAGTTGATTTCTGTTCGGTTGCTACTCCTTCTGTCACCACTGCTTTTGTCGGATCTCCAAGATCCGGAGCTACAGTTACAGCTGTTATTTTGGTTAAAATATTGGCTGATGCGGATAAATTTCTGATAACGGCTCCAGCCGTGATCAAAGGGGTGACCTTTGCTTGTGCGCCTATATCGAATCCAAATCCCGAACCCGAAGATACGCTCATGTTTCCAGCGCCAGTTAGTCCGGTTTGAGTTATAACTGCTGACGCATTATATGGATAAAGAGCTTTAAGATTTACTCCAACTGACATTGAGGCAATGGGCAGGCCGGGAGTGCTGAAGGTGGAGCCAAGCGTGAGCGGCACGGATGCCATGCCTATAATGTATGAATTATATGCAAGGGTATTTGCTTGGTGGGAGAGATTAACTTGACCTTCCGCAAAGGCGCTCAATCCTACCTTTCGAACAGAGGTGCCCAACCCAAGCCCCAAAGAGCCGCCAACGTCCAGGTCATTTGCATAAGTGTTTTCAATAAAGTTTGTTGTTGATCCAGCCATTTCCATGATCTCATTCAATCCCTGCGTGGCTCCGCCCGCGAATACCTGCATTTCAAAGTTTTCCGGCCCGTACATAAGTCCCGCCGGGTTGAAATAGGCCGCTGTAATGTCGTTCGCCGTGGCAATACCCGTCCCTCCCATGCCCATGGACCTTACCCCCATTCCGGCATCTCTTGCGAAACAGCTGACAGCGGATGCAAGGACCAACACAAAGGCCAAAAACATAGTTCTTTTCATGATTTTTACCCCCTTAGATGGATATTTACAACGATAAAGCTTATCACGAGGGTATTGTTATGTAAAGAATAATCTGTTATACTCCTTAGGTTGTGAAAAAAAAGGAAAAGGGTCTTCTTGTCATCATTTCAGGTCCTTCGGGCGTCGGGAAAAGCACAGTTGTGGCCAAACTGTTCAAGATATGCCCCGAACTGAAGCTTTCCACTTCCGCGACAACCAGGCCGAAGAGGCCGTTCGAAAAGGATAAAGAGGACTACCATTTCATTTCCGAGGAAGAGTTCTTCAAGCGCGAAAAGAACGGCGAATTCATCGAATGGGCGAAAGTCCACGCGTATTATTACGGCACTCCGCGTGAATATATTGAAAATGAGCTTGAAAAGGGCAATACGGTCGTGCTTGAGGTGGACGTGCAGGGAGCGGCCAGCATAAAGGAGCTGGCATCCCGTGGCAAGCTGAAGACCGCTTCACAGGTCTTTGTGTTCCTTATCCCGCCTTCGGTGGACATACTGGCTTTCAGGCTGAAGAAAAGGAAGACCGAGAAGATAGATGAGCAGAACTACCGCCTTAGGAGCGCCATTGCGGAATTGCAAGTCATGGAAAAATATGATTATATAGTGGTCAACGACAGGGTGGAATCAGCCGCCGAGAAGATAAAAGCCATAATCAATGTTGAAAAGGAAAGGATGTTGATAAATTGAAAGCATTAAGAGTTGACGACATAATGTCCAAGATAAAGAACAAATTCCTGCTGGTGAACGCCACCATCACGAGGGCGAAGCAGATACTGGCGGGGTCGCTGCCGTACGTTGACGACTTCGATCCGACCGATTCCATAACCACCGCGTTAAAGGAGATCTCTGCCGACAGGATAAAGATAAAGGTCGGCAAGGAGATAATAAAGCCCCATGAGCTCATGGAAACGGAAGTCAAGAAAAGACCTTCGCTGGCCAAAGAGGAAAAAAAGAAGACCAAAGCTCCTAGAGCGAAGAAAAAGAAATAGTTCCGGCGCTTTTGCCGGGAAAATCCCCATAAATCGATGTTAAAGAATAAAACTATCATAGTTGGAGTCACGGGCGGAATAGCCGCTTACAAATCCGCCGACCTGGTCAGCAAGCTTGTCCAGCAGGGGGCCGATGTCTGGGTTGTGATGACACTTGAAGCTGCGAAATTTGTGACGCCACTCACTTTCCGCACACTCTCAAAGAACCCGGTCATCACGGACCTATTCTCCGAAGAGCTGGCAGGCATACCCGTTCCCCATATTTCAGTGACCGAAAAGGCCGACCTCATGATCATAGCTCCCGCTACGGCGAACATCATCGGCAAGATCGCCCAGGGAATAGCCGACGACGCGTTATCGACAATGGTGATGGGCTCAAAAGCGCCGAAGCTCATCGCTCCCGCAATGAACAGGAATATGTGGGGCAACCCCGTCGTACAGGAGAATGTCTCAAAACTAAAGACTCTCGGCTGCCAGATGA
>Ga0315286_10000116_pt1 | contig 55951 bp, 57 predicted proteins | sample YL17G10_0_MG_FD_205038 | JGI IMG/M metagenome (GOLD analysis project Ga0315286, IMG submission 205038) | Sediment microbial communities from Yellowstone Lake, YNP, Wyoming, USA - YL17G10_0 | ecosystem: Environmental > Aquatic > Freshwater > Lake > Sediment | place: USA: Wyoming | collected...
TTTCTTTTAAGCCATTCTTCTTTTAATAATCCGTAAAAATTCTCGTCATGAACAAACCCACTGGCTTTTGACCTTGCGCCTCTCTTCATAGTGCCTTCTAAATTAAAGCCCATCTTCTTGGCAAGAGTATTTGATGCCTCGTTTTCAGAAAAAGCATTCCACTCAATCCTTCTGAGAAATAATTTGTTAAAGGCAAATTCAAGCATTGCATTAATAGCCTCCGTCATGAGCCCTTGCCTCCAGTATTTTTTTCCAAGCCAGAAGCCAATCTCTGCTTTTCCCTGGAAAGAATCAACTTTGGTCAAGCCTATCCCGCCGACAAGCTTTTTCTCAGATTTGAGTTCAATAGCAAAATCATAATCAGTTCTCGGCTTTCTCCTTGCATTTTCCTGGCACTTGTTAATCCACCAGTTAGCTTCCTTGTCATCATAAGGATGAGGCACTAGCAAAAGATTCTTAGACACTTCCAAATCATTTATATTCTCAATTAAGTCAGAAGCATCATTCTTTTCAAGTTCCCTGATTCTTAACCTTTCAGTGTTTAATTCCATTTTTTCAAAGAATTATTGATTAAATGCGCGCCCAAGGGTGGATAGGCAGCTTAAACATTAGTTGATCCCATTCTTTCCTCCGCTCCGCAACCCTCAAAGCACCCTTGCCTAGGCTTAGAGCTGCTTCGTTCCCGACCTCTCGAGCACGTTAGGGTTCGAGACCAGCGAATCTCTGATTCTAGCGCGTGACTCGGTTCGCAAAGATAAGAGCCAAAGAGGACAGAGCCTCGACGGTCTGAACAGGACTAATGCTTAAGGAGCAAACCGCCCCTCGGGCTTCGGCCCCCACGTATATCCGTTATGGGTGACAGGAGAGGATAAGCCTCCCAGCCTAGCAGAGAAGAGGAAGAACTGCTCATTTAAAAAGGTTATTGGAAAATAAACAAAACTTCAGGGACAAAATAACAAATTTCCCTTTTCGGTTATTTGTGGATTATGTTTATTGATTTCAATTGTTTGAGTAGTTCCAATAAAGAACCTTCTGCCTGTAACGATGAGATAATCTGTCACTTTTTGAATAAGTTTTTCACAATTATTCTTTAACTCAGCATCGTCTGTGAATTCTAATTTGAATGGAATAAGATGGATCTCTGAGGATTTAACTTCAGAATCGTGTCTTTCTTGTTGCATCATCAATTCCACAATATTTTCCCAATCAAAGAATTCGAAGTCAACTTTTTCATGGTCGAATAAAGATGGTTTTTCTTTGATTAGCGCAATTAATTGATCTTTCGCATAATGGAAAACTTCATTTGCCTTATCTTTAATAGCTTGATTATCATCCCTAAGATGTTCTATTGCTCTATAAATTTCCTCTTCGTACACAAAGCAAGGATCTATCTGTGTTATAGTACTATCTTTTAATCTAATCAAGCCATCTGATTTTAATGCAATTAAATTTAAGGAGGAGCCACATACTGATGAGACCAATGTTTTATATTTAGTAAATTTTTTTCTAAAAAGCAAAGCAATTAGTAAGGCTTCTGTGAAATCTCCGCCAGGTCCATGAAGTAGAGTTGTGGCCTTGTCAACTTGTAAGCCCTCGAGAAAGGCAGAGATTGAGATCGAATCGGAAGGTAAGATTTCGCCTCCTCCGGATATTGGATTATAAATTAATGCAATAAAGGTACCGTGATGCGGTATAATTTGCTCTATACTGTTCAAGATATATTTTATTTCTTCTTCTTTCTTAGTTAAAATCTCTTCATCTTGAATTTGCAAGGGAGTTTCATTCATTGAGAAAGGAAAACTCTATCAGCTTAAAAATATTGTCGAATATTTTACGGAAAAAAATGTGAACCTTTTTAAATAGGTTAACCTTTCTTGTATTAAAAATGTACTCTTTTTATACATAAAAGATACAAAAAGAAAATATTTATATAGTAGCAAAAGCAATGAATAATTATTAAATAAGAGGCGAGTCCCAGAAGGAGGGGTTAAAATGGTAAAAAAAATTCATATTGAGTTAAGCGATAAAGCAACACAAGAACTGGAGGAGTTGAAAGACAAGATAGGTGCCAAAACCATGACTGAAGTAATTAGAGCCAGTTTATCCTTAACAAGATTTTTAGAACTTCAAAAAGAGAAGGGAAATGAAATTATTATACGTGAACCTAAGTCAAATAAGGAAACAAGATTTGTTACATTAAGATAAAATGATTAGAATAGAAGCAGGTAGACAGAAAGAGCAAAATCTTTCTCAAGATGAAAATACAGTTCATATTGATACCATATCTAGATCGCCTCTGACAGAACCTGTCAAGTCTAAGGCCATGAAAAATCATTTTTGGTTTGCTAATATTATTGCTTTGGCAATTATAGCATCTTTTTTAACATTATTATTTTTAAAAAATGATGTGCCTACGTATTTGATTGGGTTTGTTGGATCAATTATAGGTTACTACATTGCGAAAGCACCTTATGATATCTGATTTCTTTTTCGCTAAATTTATTAACCAGTAAACCCAGGATTGTTTTCATGGTTAAGAAAATCAGGCTTCCTGATAAGATTAATAAGATTGTTCCAAGGCTCAAGTATAAGCAGCTCATGAAGCAGCACCTGGAAATATTGAAGAACCTGCAGTATGAGTCAGGATTATTTGCAGCATCAAAAAAAGACAGCACTACTGGCTATAATAAGTCCTGGCTGAGAGATAATTTCTATGAATGCATTGCTTTTGAAATGATTGGCGACTGGAATATTGTGGAAAAAACCTATGAAGCATTACTAAAAGTATTTCTCAAACACGAGGATAAACTCGATTATGCTATTAGCTCAAAGCCTAAGTACAAGCACGAGTATATTCATGCAAGAGTTGATCCTAAGACTTTTAATGAGTTCTGGGATGAATGGGGTAATAAGCAGAATGACAGCATTGGAGCAATTCTTTTCAGGATTGGAGAATTGGTTCACCATCATCAAAGGCAGATTTTGAAAAGCCAGGACCATTTGCGCATTGTTAACAAGCTAATCAAGTATCTTGACAGCGTACAGTACTGGCAGGATGAGGATAATGGTATATGGGAAGGAGATGAGGAAGTTCATGCTTCTAGCGTCGGAGCATGTGTTGCAGGCTTGAAAGCTGTGATGAAAATCCCGGGCATTGTTGTTCCTGAAGACATCATAATGAAAGGTGAGCAGACTCTTAGTGCTCTTTTGCCAAGGGAATCTAAAAAGAAATTTGTCGATCTTGCACTATTATCCCTAATCTGGCCTTATAATGTAGTAAACAATGAACAAAGAGATGAAATACTCAAGAATGTGGAATATCTTCTTCTGAAAGAAAGAGGAATAGTAAGGTACAAGAACGACCATTACTATAACAAGAACCCTGACGGCTACTCTGAAGAAGCAGAATGGACATTTGGCCTAAGCTGGCTGGCAATTATTTATGAGCACATGAATAACAAGAAAAAAGCCAAGTACTTCCTTGACAAGGTAATGAAAGACCTTACTCCTGAAGGCTTGCCAGAGCTCTACTTCTCAAACTCGCCAGAGCACAACGACAACAACCCTCTGGGCTGGTCAGAGTCATTGTTCATAGTGGCTTTGCATGACCTGAACAAGAAATTTATTAAAGAGTAAGAATATATTTTCTGCACCAGTAAAATTTATATACTAGTTCTTTAGGTGAAACCTGATTATGGCAGGACCAATTAATGAGCAGGAAAGGCAGATAAGAAGGGAAATGGCAGAGCTAAAGGAGAAAATAAGCTTTTTCTTCTACAACAAATTCATCAATTTTGAAAGGGACAAGAAGATTCAGCTTAATGGCTCAGAAATCAGGCCTTCAATGTTTCTTAATGACTATGAAATCTTTATTGACTGCTTTAGGTTTGCAGCTCCAGGCAATGCTGACTATGACGAAAGGCTTAAGCTCTACACTGACAATGAAGTAAAATTCCTTTTCCTTGACTTGAGAAACATTGTTGAGAATAATGTTGAAGAGTTCTTAAGAGCCAAGCTTCCAGCCCTAGGATGCAGTGTGAAATAATAAAAAAATGTTTTCAGCACTTTCTATAAAGCTTCAAGAGCCTATAAGTCATTAAGCTGAGCTACGCACTTGCCACTCTCGCAAGCGCAATAGCCTCCGCAGTCCATGGTCTGGCCAACGCATTCTTGAGTGCACATTATTGATGCGCAATCAGGCTGCTTGTCTTTGGTTACGCAGGTGTTTGCGTGGCAGCACTCTGCAGGAATGCAGTCATCATCAGTTGTACATTCTGCTGCTGGTTTAGGAGGAGGATTGGTTTCTATTCTCACCTGCTTGCACTCCTTGTTAACGCACTTAGTCTCGAACATTACTGCTATTCCTGTGCAAAAATCAGGGCATTGCTTTTCAACATTAACAAAAGCCTTGTTGCCAACAAAGCATTCACCAGAACTCTTGTGAGTTCCGCAGGCGCAATCAGAATCTGTTACGCAGGACTTCTCAGAAACTGGCGGTGGAGTTATTGGCGTTTGCTTGCAGCCAGATAATACTATTAAGCTAAGCATTAAAACAGTTAAGATTATAATTGCATTTTTTGTTTTCATGTTATCCCCCTCGGTAATGTATTAGAGGAGTTTATTTTAACTTAAAAATGTTCTGGAAAAACCAAAAAACTTATTAAGCAGATTAAACCTTCTCTTGTCTAGTGGGGGTGTCACTTGGAGAATTCAGTCCTATTCCTAGGCACAGGCGGGGATTCTATACTTGTTGGCAAGCAGATGAGGGCTAGCGGAGGCATTATTTTTGAGCTTGAAGGAAACCAGTTTGTGCTTGACCCTGGTCCTGGATGCCTGGTAAGGGCTAGGCAGGCAGATGTCAGCATAAGAGACACTATTGCTATTCTTGTAAGCCATGCTCATACTAACCATTCTAATGATGTTAATGCTGTTATTGAAGCTTTGAGTGTTTCAGGGCTTGACAGGATTGGGGTGCTGGTTTGCAATAGCAAGCTCGCTAATGGCGATGACAAAGAAGTGCCTGTTCTTAAGAAGAGAAGCTGGAAATTTGTAGAGAGAGTGCTTACTCTTGAACCAGGAACAAAGATAGGAATTAATAATGTGAATATCTACACTACAAAAACTCAGCACTTTGATTCAGAAGGAATAGGATTTATTTTTGAAACCCCTCATTACAGGATTGGCTATACTTCTGACACAGAATACACTGATGAGATTGCAGACCAGTATGCAAAGTGCGGGATGCTTATTCTGAATTGCAAGTTTCCAGCTGATATGAAAGAGCCAGGCCACCTGAATGTAGAGTCAGCTATCAAGTTCATAAAAAGAGCCAAGCCAAAACTAGCAGTAATAACTCATTTCGGAATAAAAATGATAGAAGCAGACCCCATATACCAGGCAAGAGAGATACAAAGGCAGTCTGAGACAGAAGTGATTGCTGCAAAAGACGGATTATTGATTAATCCTGTCAGTTTCTCCTCAAGAATGAGGCAATCAACACTCGAGCCTTTTAGCGAGTTATAATAAGAGAACAATCCCATAACCAATAAGGCAGCCCGCCGTCACTATGGGCATTGCAGGATAGAACTTGTCTTTCTTGGCAAACACAAACAATAGGGCAATTGCAATAGTTGTTGTTAATGTGATTATCAGGCTTTGCTGGAATGCTATGCTCTTGGCAGCTTCTAATGTCAATCCAAAGTTTGTGTAGAGCTTGTTTGCAATGTTCTGCATAACCACTCCTGCGAATATTAATGGGAAGGCAATGTCTCCGCCTCCAAGGATGGCATTTTTCTTCTCAACTTTCCCACTCTTAATATCAAATGTTTTCGAGGTTTTAGGCTGGGTTAGCTTGACAGATTCTGCAGTCTGCTCCTTAGGAGTATAAGGTATTAATAACCCTGCAAATACCTTGCTTTTTGTCTGGAACTTAGCCATTTTCACCATGTGCTTGCTCTTAAAAACAGCGTAAATATCATATAAAGAAATGATTAAAAGCAAGATGACTGCGCCCATGATGTGAGTCTTTAATAAGCCGACAATAAAAAGGCCGATACCAGCATACATTAGCACTTCTGTAAGGTTATGAATTATCACATTAGGCTTGTAAACCTTGAAATAAGTCAATATTAATGCGATAATAAAGGTGATTGTAGTATTTTTAATCAGGACATCCAAAGCAAAGGTTATTGCAATCAACACTGCAATAAAGAACCATAATTTCCACAGCCTGATTTTTTTTAATTTTATAATAAGCAGTACGAGCAAAGTGCCAATAAGAACTCCTCCAAGCACATACAGCAGGACAATTCCTGTCTGCCACTCAGGAAGCTCGCTCCCAGATATTTCAGTATAGCCGATATTTGTCTCATTGCCTACTTTCACAACCTGGAACTTGTAATTAATCAATCCTAAGCCAACAACCTGGGCTAGCAAAAAGAATAATACTAGCATAGCAGTTACTGATAAATTATGCTTCATAGCAATAATAAGGTTAGGAACTAGTATTTAAGCATTATTAATATTAGAAACGAATTTGAGGAATAAATTTAAAATATGAGTAGATTCTCCTGGCTTTATGGTAAGAATCAATCTGATAAACCCAAGGCAGTTAACAGATCAGCACTTAGTAGCAGAGTACGATGAGATGCTCATGCTTATGGCCTATGTGAGAAAGCACCAAAGTTTGGAAGGCATACCTGAGAGATTCTGCCTTGGAAAAGGGCATATCAAGTTCTTCAAGAACAAGATTGGCTACTTGAAAAAAAGGCATGAGTTATTGAAGAAAGAGATGAGAAGGCGAGGATTTGTTGCAAGAAAAACTATTGTCACAAAAGGTATTCCTAAGAAGCTAATTAATGATTGGAAGCCAAATCCGCAGGATTTGCAAATAATAAAAAAAAGAATTAAGCAGAAAATCTGCCTAAAGCCAGAATGGTACAGGTATTGTGGAGAGCATAAATCAAAGAAATTTTTGCTCAAGCTAATTTCTTAATCTTTCTTTATTACAATAAGGGGCACAAACATCTCCTCCTTACTTACCCCGCCATGATTGCCTAGGAGGAAACGCTTATTCTCGCTCATCAAGAAATCTTTGAGTGCATAGTTCTTCTTCATCACAAGCACATAATCTCCTACTCTTTCAAACAATTTCTGATTAGGCTTGTAAAGACCAAACCAGTTCTTCCTGATTAAATCTTCGCTCTTGAAAACCCAGCAATATTTTCTTAACCTGGTCCTGGTGTAATGTTCAAACTGCTTTGCCTTGGAAGGATGAACATAGCAATAAGCAGCCCTGGGCTCCCCGCACAAAGGCAGAGTCAAGGTCTCCTCTAGTTTTGGATGTTTTTTCAGCTCAATCCTGCTTCTGGGGGGAATATCAATCTGTCCATGGTCAGCTGTGACAATTAATAATGTGTTAGTGCCATCAATCTTTTTGATAAAAGAGGTGAGTTTCTTGTTTAGCATAGTAAAGTGCTTCTTCACCTTGCTGCTCTTTGGACCAAAATGGTGCTCTATAGTGTCAAAATCAGGCCAGTAAGCATATATGAACTTATTTTTCTTGCTTTTTTTACGTTGCCTTATCACTTTCATTATAGAATTAAAAAATCCATCTACTCCCTTATAGCTAATCCTCTTAGTCTCGCCCATATGCGCTAAAGTATAGTCTGAATCAGAAATGCTGTGTGGGTGGAGGCTGAAGGTATTAGCATTTATTTTTTTCACAAAGGGCTTAACATTGAAAATTATTTTAGGGTTGATGACAGAACCAAAGGATTTACCCTTGTGTCTCGGAGTAAAAGGAAGAATAGTCGACACAGTACCCATCTCCTTAAGCAGGACAAACCACCCTGTTACTGCGTGCTGCTGGGGCGCAACCCCTGTCATAAAGGTTGTAATTCCTGTTGCTGTAGTTGATGGAAAAACAGACGTTATTGAGCTACGAAAGTATTTTTGGAAAACAGTTCCTTTTCCGTGCTTTTTCAAGTATTCATGCCCTAATCCATCAATTACAATCAGAACAACATTCTTAAAGCTCTTGATTTCCTTTGGTTTTAAGGTTTTGAGTGGGGCATACAAAGGATTTCCACCCAGAGCTCCCTCTATAGAGCTCATAAGGTTAACAATGCTTCCATCCTTGTAATCTGGCAGGTTTATCATTTTCTCTAGTAATGGCAAGGCATACTTTAAAAAATTATTTATTCAGAGAATCAAGCTAATTTCTTAATCTTGTTTATCGTTACAAGGATTGCTCCTTTGCAAGGCTCTCCTTTGTTCTCAGGGATTTTCTTGACTTTATCGCACCACTCGCCTTTGTTAAAATACTCTGCAGTGCCTTTAAGCTCATAACCTTCACACTCCTCTTCCCAGTTCCTCTTCCAAACGCTAAGAGAAACATCTGGCTTTTTCTGGATATTATTCCTAGTCTCAGCCATGAAGTTGTCAGTTATGAGGATAATGTTGTCATCAACAACCTTTGCATAGCCAACAGCGATGCAGTGAGGCTTTCCTTCTGCATCAACAGTTGCTAAAGCCAGGGCATTATTCTCAATGAGCGCCTTGAGCTCTTCGCTTATTTCTTCCATAAATGAATAATAGGAAAAGCTTATTTATTAAGGTTTCCTTATTATATCGCAACACATTAAAATCAGAGCATTATCCTGCTCAAAATGAAGCTAGCCAACAACATTAAGGTTACTGTTTTTATCAAAACAACAGATAAATCTGTTGAATCTGTAAGTCAAGACTTACAGAAGCCAGAAGAAGATGAGAATGGCCTTAAGCTTAAGCTTCTTGAATTGCTCCCTTTTAATCTTGAAGAGGAGAAAATAGTTTTAAAAAAGACCAGGGCAACTGGTTTTGGCCAGAAAGAAATAATCATCTATGAGGTTGAGCTTGACAAGGACAAGCACACTAACTTGTTTCTTAAGAATTTGAAAGAAAAGCTTGATGAGCAGCAAAGAATAATGCTGATAAAGCAAGAGGACAGGCTTGACGAGAGACTTAACTTTTTTATCAGGCTTGACAAGGAAAGCCTTTTGCAAGAGCAATACCAGGTGACTGATTGCGGAGAATGCTTTCACATCAGGATTAGCATAGCAGCTTTTCCAAGGAAAAAAGACGTAGCTCTTGAAGTTGTGAAGAAGATTTTTAGCTAAAAACCCGCAACAAGAAGTGAACTTCTGTTCCTACAAAACAAGTTTTGTAGAAATCTTTAAATAGGCTATAGTCAATTATTCTCTATTATGACAAAAATCATAGACCCTTACGGGAGCGAGCTGGTAGAGGATTATACCAAGGCAATCAAGGATTTCGGATTAGAGGTATTCATACCTTCAATGTTTCCTGAGCCTAACAGGGTTATGCGGCGCGGCGTAGTTTTTGCAGGACGAGACTTAAGTATTATTGCCAAGTGCATCAAGGAGAAAAAGCCTTTCTATGCATTGAGCGGGATAATGCCTACAAATGACCATATTCACCTTGGCAACAAGGTTGTTGTTGAGAATCTTGCTTATTTCCAGAAGCACGGAGCAATAACTTTCATCTTGGTAGCTGATTTGGAAGCAGCTGCTGCTCGCGGTGTTAGCTTGGAAGAAGGCAGGAAGAGGGCGCTAGAATTTCATATCCCTGCTTACCTTGCATTGGGCCTTGATCCTAAGAACACGATTTTTTATTTTCAGTCAGAGAACAAGGATGTTGTTCATTTTGCTTATGAAATAGCGAAAAAGATTACCTTGAATGAATTCAAGGCTATTTATGGCAGCGCAGATCCTGGAAGGATTATGAGCGCAGTGACCCAGGTTGGCGATGTGCTTTATCCTCAGTTCAAGGAGAGAATGCCGGGAATTATTCCTGTTGGCTTAGACCAGGACCCTCACATAAGGCTTGCACGAGATGTTGTCAGCAGGATGAAGGATAGGAAATATTTTCCAGTGAGCAGCTTGTATCACAAATACACTCCTAGCCTTGACGGAACTATCAAGATGAGCAAGTCAAAGCCAGAGAGCTGCATAAGCCTGCCAGAAGACCCGAAAGTTGCTTGCAAGAAAATAAGAAATGCAATGTCAGGAGGAAGGGATACTCTTGAAGAGCATAGGAAGCTGGGAGCTGTTGTTGAGAAAGACATGGCTTTTGAGCTCTTGAAGCAACACTTGATTGAGGATGACGAGGAGCTTGACAGGATTTATCATGATTACAAATCAGGCAAGATGACTAGCGGAGAGCTTAAGCAGATTGCCTGCGACAAGATGACTGAGTTCATGGAAGATTTTACAAAAAAACTAGAACACAATAGGAAGCTGGTTAAAGACCTTCATTTTATTAAATTTTCATAAGATTTAAATAAAACAAAATAAGATTTAAAAAATAGGTTTAAAAAACGGGGTGAGTGAATATGGCAAGGGTTGTTCCTCTTTCAAGCGGCTTTATGCTGACAAGCATAATAGGGTTTTTAGTTTCAGTGTTCTTTGTATTGAATATTAGTGAAACATGGGGCTTCTTATTCACATTCTTCTTTGTGATTATGTTCATTGCCAGCATTATTAATATGAGCCAGCTAGAAGCAGCTGACAGGTATGACCTGGGAGAGCTGGCTATTCATGAAAAAGGGCATTACCAGAGGAGAAAACAGAAATAGCCCGCTGTGTAGGCTGCTAAATTCTTTCAAATTCTTTCTTTCATTTCTTCAAGCCTTTTTGTTATTTCTTTTCTTTCCAACTGCAGGGTATAGCTGCTTGAAGTATTTCTCTTCTATGAAGAAGTATTTCTTTAGCTCTGTAAGTGTTTTTTCAGTGTCTAGCAATGCCCAGCTGTCTCCGCGCTGGTGCCTGAATCGAAACATTTATATATAATTACGTACTTATTAGCTATATTATTATGTTTATTAGGTATATAAAATGGCAGAAACACAAATTTTGGAAAGTGTAGGGCATTCGCCAACTCTAAATACTGTATTAATGGTAGAGGATACTCTAAAAGATGCTGGACAGGTAATAACAATCGCAGAAATCAAGAGACGATTACCTAAGAAAATTATGCATCAAACTTTGATTACCATATTAGACTATCTTCAAATAAGTGGAAAGATAATCATAGGAACCAAAGGAATCCTCTGGGTTTATGCAGACAAGAAAGAATTAGATGAACTTATAAAGAGGGGAACGGAAATATGAACAAACCAGTAAGAGTAATTCTTTTGGATAGTGCAGATTTAGAGTACAAAAAACTAAACGAGATAGTTGGTAAGCAAAAAGAGGAAGGGAAAGATAATACTCCGGAGATACAGTTGCTTAGATCAATAGATCAAAAGAGAGATTTAATCAAGGCCAACCCTTTTTATGGAAATAATATTGAAAAGAAAAAGATTCCTAAAATTCATTATAATGTTCAAAACCTTTGGCGAGTAGAACTTACAGGTTATTGGCGAATGCTGTATACTATCAAAGGAGATGAAGTACAAATTATTTGTTTTCTTCTAGACATACTCACTCATGATGATTACAACAAGAAGTTCGGGTACAAGAAGAAATAGGTTTTCTGAGGCTCTTTCTATTTTTGGACAGATTTGCAATTGAATACAATATTTTATAATCGAAGAAAATTTTCCTGGGCAGAATCAGCAGCAGCCTGCCCTGTTGACTGCTAAAATTCTTTCAAATTTTTTTCTTTTTCATTTCTTCAAGCCTTTTTGTTATTTGGTTCCTGAACTTCTTTGGGTAAGAATGCAGATAGAGCCTTAGCTTTCCTTTATCTATTCTTTTAGCGATGTTTTTCATGGCTTCGCTGCTTATGAGCTGCTTGAAATATAGCATGTCAATAAATGTTTTTTCAACATCTGAATAAGGTAGGTATGTTTCGCCTTGCTTGTAATAATCAAAGCCAAACAAGTGTTTTCTGCTTATCCTTCTTATGAGTACATTTGTACCGAGGATTGTCCTGATTCCAGGATTGGTTTTGGTCGCTGTTATTATTACAGGAATGGTTTCTTGCTCCCAGAGCTCATGTAGGCTGAGCGCATCCTGAAGCCCGAGATATGCCGGCTTAAAGCAGAAGACTGCCAGTGAAGGATTGTCATGAAGCGTATAGCATCCCTTTGTGAGTCTTTTTATTTTCCCTTTTCTCAGATTGTTCTTTAATATGTGCTTCTGATATTGCTTAACCTTTTTCTTGTCGTGTATTATCCTTGTTATTGAAGAAAGATTGATCACAGGACTTTTTCTTAAGAGTTCCTCGATTTCTGTAAGATATTTTTCTTTTCCCATCACGACCATCTCTTTATGTATTCCAGCATTTCCTTTGGGTTCGGGACAAGGCCTGTGATTATTATTGTCTGTAATTCTTTCTCATCTACCGGGGGCTTGTACTGGCTTACTAACTTTTTTATTCTGCTTGTTACTATGCTCTTGTCTTTGACGTATCTTAAGAGGTAGAACACATCATAAAGATCTCTTATCTTAAGCCTTTTCAGGTAGGTATCGGTTTTTTCTTTTATCAGTTCTTCTGGTGTCAGGGTGTAAACTGTTATCAGGTTTGTATCGCTGGTCTCGTATTCTTTTAGCACGCCGCGATATTCTTTGAAGATTGCTTCAAACCTTACATTTACCCTGTTGAATTCCAGCTCTGAGAAAATGCTGTTAGTGCTTATCTTTTTCTTTTTAATGAGAAACCCTTGTTTTTCAAACTCATTAAAGAGCTCGTTTATTTTGTCAGTTTTTTTTAGGATGTAAACATCTATGTCCTCAGAGAACCTGTTCCCCTGATAGCATCGCCATATTGCAGTTCCGCCGTGCAGTACTGCTTTTTCAAAGACCTGATATAGAACTTCAACTAATATGTCCTGTAATCTAGCTATCTCCCGATGCCTTGCTTTTTTTAGCTTCAATATCAGCGGAATCATTTTATGAATCAGTAATAGTTATGTATATATATAACTTTCGCTTATTCATTCATATTGTGCTTTTTTAATGTTCAATGCACAAAAGTTTATAGATTCTTGCATTAGTACTATCTGCTTGTACTTGCCGAGGCGATGGCAGATTCGATGCTATGAGAGGAGAAATAGTCTGCCAAGTTGACTGCTAAATTATTTCTTCTTCCAGCCAAGAGCATAGCTGACAACAGCCAGCAATGCAAAAGCTATTCCGAACCACTTATGATAAGGAAGCCATTGAACTTTCATGGTTCCCAGAAAGATCTGGTATCCTACGACTTTCATTGGCGGAAAGAAAATCAGTAATACCAGGGCTGTCAAGACTGTTGCTGCAAACAATGCTATTGTTAAGATTTTGAGAATATTCAGTGTTTTTTCTTGTCTCATTCTATTCAGGTTTTGTTTTGGATTATATTTAAAGCTTTGCTTTTGCTTGCCCAGTGATGTAATCACTGGGCTCAAGAGCGCACTCTTGTTGCCTGCAAGAGCAGATTCAGAAACCGAGTTTCTGTTTTTCCAGTGATGTAATCACTGGGCTCAGAACGCAAGTTCTGTTGTCCAGTGCACTTTTGAAAACTTTCTGATTTTTCATTATTAATTCCGAAAATTCATAATAGCATTATATAAGCAGGCATTAAAGAAAAGGCTATATGAAAAAACTAGGAGGATGCAGGATTAACAAGGCTTATAGTGAAATAAGAGATGCATTGGAGCAAGCCAGGGCAAAAGCATACAAAGCAGTTAATACTGCTATGGTGAGAGCTTATTGGACAATAGGCAGAATCATTGTAGAGGAAGAGCAGAAAGGAAAGAAAAGGGCGGGTTACGGAGAATCTCTTCTGAGTGAACTTTCAAAAAAGCTTACCTCCGAATATGGTAAAGGATTCACAGAAACTAATCTTAAGTATATGCGCCAATTCTATGCCATATTCCCAAAAAGTCACTCGCTGCGTGACGAATTAAGCTGGACTCATTACAGGCTTTTGCTTAGGCTTGAAAATAAGAATGCCAGAAGCTTCTACCTTATCGAGGCTGTGAATAATAATTGGAGCACCAGGGAGCTTGAAAGGCAAATAAACTCTTTGCTGTACGAGCGGCTGGCATTAAGTAGGGACAAGAAGAAAGTGAAAGAGCTTGCAATGAAAGGACAGATGGTTAATAAGCCGAGCGACATTATCAAGGACCCTTATGTGCTTGAGTTTATAGGTCTGAAAGAAAAAAGCACCTACCTGGAAAGAGACTTAGAGCAAGCATTAATAGATAAGCTTCAGAGCTTCCTGATGGAGCTTGGCAAGGGCTTTGCTTTTGTTAAGCGCCAGAAAAGAATAACTGTGGACGGGGAGCACTACTATATCGACCTGGTTTTCTACAACTACCTGCTGAAATGCTTTGTGCTCATAGACCTAAAAGTAGGAAAGCTCACTCACCAGGACATAGGGCAAATGGACTTCTACATGAGGTATTATGAAAAAGAGGAGAAAAAAGAAGGGGATAATCCTAGCATTGGGATGATTCTCTGTGCAGACAAGAACGAGACCATGATAAGGTACACCATGCTTGATGAAAAGAAAAATCTGTTTGCCTCCAAGTACAGGGTAATCCTGCCAACAGAAGAGGAAATAAGAATCCAAATAGAAGGAATAAGAAGGAAGGATAATAGAGGTTCTAAGGCCGGAGTAAGCCAAGGAAAAAAGTAATTCTTTACCAGAACTCTACTTATAATAGGCCCTGTACCAGGCTATCAACAGAAAGATGATAATTAGCAATAGCACAACCCATGTGAGCTGCTTAATTGCATAGGGCACACGAAACACAAAATATGTTAAAGCCAGGATTATTACTATAAAGATTGTGGTTAATATTATCGGCATCACTTTCTTTTTTTCCTCTTTCCTTATCTTGTCAACAAATTCAAGCTTGCTCATAGTTTCATCACTTTATCAATTGGTTAATCTTAAGGCTGCTCTTGGCTTTTTTCAAAAGGAAGCCATCATGCCTGATTATTTTGTTAAGGTTATCAAGCCAGTCAGTCTTGTCAGACAGGTGCTTGAAATGCTTTTGCAGGTTATCCTCTGCTTTCTTGTTTATGATGGTTGTATAGCCTTCAAGGCTCTGCAACCCTATGAACGCAGAGTAGAGCTCAGAGTCCTTGTCCTGTATCTTGTGCAATATTAACGGCAGGTTAAGCACCATGCCCATGTCTGTCTCAGATGCTTTTTCAGGGTTGTTGCTGAACAATGATTTTACAGAGTTGCAGCAAAGGTAAGTCTTTTGCGAGAAAGGATGATTCCAGAAGTCAAGCAAGGATTTCTTTACTTCAGGGCTCTTGACATCAGCATAAACAGAATTTATTAATTTCTCAGTGTTAGCCCTTAATTTCTTTCCGTCCTTGATTAAAAGTTTTTTATGGATTACCTGCCTTATTTCCTGCTTGGCCTTGGCCTTGTAAAACCTGCCGTTCTCATCATACCAGAAGATGCCCAGTTCTGAGAGGCTTTTTGGCTCGCAAAGGGTTGCAAGAATTGCCAGCTTGCCGTATTTGCCAGCATCCTTCATTATCGATTCCTCCCTATGAAGAATAAACTTTTGTTTAACAGCTTTTTAAAGATTGTTGTAATGGAAGAGCGATTATAAAAACCAGGAAATAGGATAAAATAATCAAAAATTTATCCTAAAATGTCGAAATTTCGCCAAAATATTTAAATACTAACAATACCAAGGTGGTTTCTAGGCTCATAGTGGCCGATTTTATACAACTACGAAGGAGGTGAAAAATATGAAAAAAAGGTTTGTCGCATTAGGAGGCATAATGATTGTCCTGATGGCATTATCATTCATAGTGCCTATTGGAGCATTCAGAGCTGACATGGAAACTAAGTCATGCCCTGGTTGGGTTTGTATTATAAACTCTGCAAATGCAGCTGCTTCTGGGCACGAGTTTGAATATAGAGTCTTTTGCAGCACAGCAACTCACACATGTGCTGAATGCTGCCAAGATATTTGCTTGGGTGCAGAGAAAATAATTGGAAAAGTAAAAGTATGTGATTGCCAGCCAATTGCACAGTACGAACTTGGCTGCACCACTAAATAAGGCAGTTTATGAAACTCAACTAAAAATTATTTTTATTTTTTATTTCATAACATTATTAACAGCATAATGCTTGAATTTTAATAGAAACAAGGATTGTCTATATTGGTTGTTGGATCAATCTAGTAATTACTCTTGGTCTTTTTGCTCTTTATGGAGGTATATCGCCCTATAAACTAGGCCTGCCCTCGGGATTACGAACACGACTTTGTATTTAATGCTCGAGATAGGCATCCAGTCATATGAGCAAGTCTCAAACCCAGGCCCTTCATATCTCCTGACTGATTCAGTTGCAGATAGATTATCCAAAACTTCCTGCACTCTCGTTCCATCTGCCTCTAATAACACTATTGAAGACCTACTTCTGCCCACGCAGATATCCCACAAGTCCTTGAAGTGAGTGCCATTATGCTGATATAACCTATGCGTTGTTGTAAGCACATTGTTGAATGCCTTAAAAACAATCACATCACCAATCTTATATTTTGCAGAAGGAGCAACAATCACTAGATCTCCCGGGTTTATGCCGTGCCTGAAAGGCAAATCTCCGGGTTCGATGCCTCTGCTAGCCCAATAGGATTCAAAAAAATCTTGATTTCCTTTTAGGTGGCTCATACTCTCGGTCATAACAACAAGAGAATTGACACCCATAATTTGAAAGATGAACGGCAGGAGGAAGAACACGCAAACTAAAAGGAGGATTGTCCAAGCTGCCCATACTAATTTTTTCGAATCAATCTTCTTTTTCGCATTCATTTTATGCATGTTCGCACCTTTGATTCTTTTGTTCATAAAATCAGTTAATAGCTAAACTTAGATAATATGGACTTGAAATCATCCAGGGATGGCAAGCCATCAATCATAAGCCCGTTTATGTAGAATGAAGGAGTTTTGGCTACTCCGATTTCATGGGCATAATTAAATTCATCCCGCAGGCGACTTCTATATTTGTGTTGGTATAAGCAAGCGCTAAATGTATTTGTGTCTAATTCAAGCGAACCAGCATATTCGGTGAATACAGGATTAAAAATTTCTTCAGTCTCTTTTGAGCCATAGCGGTTTAGCCACTCATTCATTTTTTCGAATAGAACTGCGTTATAATCCCAGAACCTGCCTTGTTCATTTGCGCAGAGTGCTGCCTCTGTGGCTACAGCATCTGAAGATGAGATGTCTGCATAAAAGTTTCTGTAAACAAATCTTGCTTTTCCTGTGTCAATGTATTCTGATTTTATCGCGGGATAATGTGTTTTGAAGAATTCGCCAGAAACACTGCACTCGTAGCTTCCGAACATCACTATGGTAACAGGGGCGTTTTCCCTGCCTATCACCACATCCTGTGGCAAAGGATTAAGCACAGAGTATGATTTTAGCCTGATAAAAAGCACGGCTCCTATTAGCAGAAAAAAAAATATTATGATGTGTGGAGTAAATTTTTTTAAAGCAGATGCCATCAATTCACCTCAATCGTATTTAATATCTTTCTTTTATAAGCCTCGCCCATGCTGCTACACTCCAGCTCCCACACCTGAGGCTAAGAAGTATATCGCTATGGCCATTATGAGAGCAACAAGGGAAACCAGATATCTTAGCCAGATCTTCTTTTTTTTCATAGCCCAGAAGGTAAGCACTGGAGGCAACATGAACCAGATTGGAAGAAGAGCCCCTCTTTTCACCAGGATATCAAAATAGTAACCTATCTTGAGGTTTGATATGAAATGTGGGAAGACTATTTTCGGGTTGACAATACCTAGAATAAGGATTATCGCTGATGCGAAAAGTATAAGAGCAAGCGCATCACTGGCCTTCATGAATGATGAGAGGAATTTCTTGAAAGTTCTAAAGTTCAGTTTTCCTGAGGTCTTCCTTATTTCACTGTATCCTTCTATTAAGAACGCAATGACAAAAAGCCCTGCAAAAACAATGAAGATTGGAAGAACGGGGCTTATCGGCCTTATGTCAGAAATCTTGTTCCGCTCCGCCTCCATTTTATCGTATAATGCAAAATCACCAAATTTTTTTGCAAGAGACCAGTCGGCTTTTTTATAAACCAAGAAGCCTCCGTCACGAGTGCCCACATAAAGCATGTCTTTATCTGTTGATAACGCTAAAGGGGTATAGTTAAACAGATTGAGGCTAATATTAACAAGATTTAAATTTTTGTCAAGAACGACGATTTCCCCGCCTGAAAGGGGGAATAAACGCGAAGAGTAAATGTACTCATCATCAGATATCATTGCTTTCACTTCAGCATCATCTGGCTGAATTTCTTTAATCAAGGAACCATTATTTAGGTTCCATAACCTTACTTTCCCATTTAAATAACTTAAATATATCTTATTGCCCTCGATAAGACCTTTCACAACAAAATCTCCTTTTTCATAGGCTTTGTCAATGTCTGGAATACTGAGAACTGAGAAATTCCTTATTGTGGCAAGCGATTCAGGGTCCAGTACGATCACATCCCTCTCAGATATTGCATAGAGAACAGAATCCTGAATAACAATTTTTTTGGTAGGATATTCTAGTTGGATTTTTTTGCTTACTTGCATACTTGTTAAATTTAAAACGCCAAGCTCACCAGTGAAGGAGCTAAAATAAAGTGAGCTATTTATTTTATCCAGCAGAAGGTCGATAATCCCTTCTGGTGTTAAATTAATTTTTGTTGACAAACTACTTTTTATGTCCACTACCAACAGAGTGCTTTCTACCCCGCCCAGATAAAATTTTGAATCATCTTTCTGAATTGCCCAAACGTCAAGTTTTTCATCAGAAACTTTTTTTAATAGGGAATAAGAGGGCATATCCCATTGCTCGATTATGCCATCAGCATGAGCCACATTCAGGATATTCCCTTCCAGTTTTAAGTAAGTGGGGATTCCATTAACAAACACCGGCAGGAATAAAAAGATAACCGCCAGGATTAACGTAACCTTATCTGCCTTGCAATATTTATTTAGCATTTATAAAATCTCACCCTTTCTAAGGTTTTAACAGAAGCGTTTTTAAATTTTTTCATTTTTCATTATTCTTGCCTTTTTTGGCAGTAAATTTAAATACTAATAAATAAATTTAAATACTAATAAATAATTTTGATATTGAAAAATAGTGTTTGGAGGAACAAAAAATGGAAGACAACAAAGGACTAGTGATTATTAGCATCGTTGGAATGCTATTATTTCTTTTATCAATAACAGCTGTAATCGGAGCAAAGCCAAGTTCAGTAACACCAAAGTATGACGATGGCAACCTTGTCGCTCCTGACTACAATAATGGGGCTTCAGATACCTTTAATGTTGGAAGCAGCAGGACTTTCAATTATAATTGCCATTGCGCTGCACAGGCTAAGAATCCTGCTTGCAGCGGCAATATAAGGCTGCAGATTGATTTTGGCAGTGGCTTTGTGAATGAGAAGTCAGACAGCTGCAATGTTGCTTCAGGAGCAACTTGCTCTGCGAGCTATGTTAAGACTTTTAGTGCCAATGGCGTTTACAAGCTCAGGGTTTTCTGTGACGAAAGCACCGGAACTGACTTTACCCAGCCTTCTAACGAATATGTTACTTTGACAGTTGAAGGCTGTGTTAATGGAGCAACCAGGCCTTGTCCCTTGCAGCAAGGTGTGTGCGCAGGATCAGTTCAGACTTGCTCTAATAACCAATGGAGTGAGTGCGATTATGGAATCAATTATGGGCAAGAAACTGCCTTTGGATGCGATGGTCTGGATAATGACTGCAACGGAATCGTTGATGAGATTGATGCTGACAATGACGGCTTCAGCCCTTGCGGTGGCATAGGCACCCTGAATGAGGTTTGGGTTGAAGGCAGTGGCAATAATTGGGCCAATATCAATGTCTATGCCTATAACCCTTCAACTTCAACTTATAATAGCATCTGGAGCATTACAGAGACTGTTGGCGATATTATTTACGGAGGCGCAATCGGGGATATAACTCATGACGGTAGGAATGATATTGTTGTTCCCAGGTATGTCGGCAGCACAGGAACTGATGTGTGGACATATAACCAGGCAACTGGAGAATTCTATAAGGTATGGGCTGGCACTCCTTTTGGCCCTTATAGCAGCATCAGCAGTGTGATGGATCTTGATAACGACGGATTTACAGAATTCATATTCATCTATGGCCCGGGAGATAGTTCTGGACGCGTTGAGATATGGGGAAATGATAATTCTGATGTTACAAGCTTCAGCCAGGAGCACGTTCTAAGAACCGGCCAATTTATGAGTGTCAATGCTATTGGTTGCGACCTGAACAACAACGGAGTCCCGGAGATTATTACCCAGGGGCGCGGGCAGAATTTCATGATTTATGAATGGAATGGAGCAGACTATCAATGGAAACAGAACATCTCAGTTTGGTCAGCATATGGCGGAGGAGCTTTACAATTAAATGATATGAATTGCGGAGACCTGAACCGTGATGGAGTAAGCGAAGCAGTTGTCTGTGGTAACGACAATAAGGATACTGTTATTGATTATGTGAATGGAAATTATCAAGTTGTATATAACAGCCCAACAACATCAGGGGCAACCAAGACTGTCAGGTCTTGCAACATTGCTGACATGACCAATGATGGATGGCAGGACTTTGTGGATGTGAACGGAGATAATGTGAGAGTGTTCTCATATAATCCTGTGAACAGTAGTTATTACAGGGTCTGGAACGGAGCTAATGTGTTTTCCACCAGCACATTTGCTGCCAGCGCAGATGCTGGTGACAGCGACAATGACGGCATGGCTGAATTCATACATGGCCCAGATGGAGATGGCAAAAGCGCAAGGGTGTGGGAGAGTAATAGCCTAAATGCAAAAACTTTCTCAAACGCATACAACTTCACAAACCAGGATTCATTTACCAACATCCTGATTGGCGACATCAACCCTTACAACGACGGTGGCGTTGACTGCAACGACAACGACCCTAACATTTATCCAGGGCATGGCTGCTAAAAATTCTTTCAAATTCTTTTCTTTATTTCTTCAAGCCTTTTTGTTATACTATCCCTGAACTTGTTTGAGTATGTTCTAAGGTAGAGCTTTAACTTGCCTGCATCTATTCTTTTGGCGATGTTTTTCATGGCTTCGCTGCTTATTGGCTGCTTGAAGTATACCATGTCAATAAAGGTTTTCTCAATGTCAGAGTAAGGAAGGTAGGTTTCGCCTTGCTTGTAATAGTCAAACCCGAACAAGTATTTCCTGTCTATCCTTCTTATTAGCACATTTGTTCCAAGGACATCCCTTATGCCTTGCCTTACTGTGGCTGCTGTTAATATCACTGGAATGGTTTCCTGCTCCCAGAGCTCGTGCAGGCTTAGTGCATCCTGCAGCCCCAGGTATGATGGCTTGAAGCAGAAAACTGCCAGCGAAGGGTTATCATGCATAGTATAGCATCCTTTTGTGAGCCTTTTTATTTTCCCTTTTCTTAGCTTGTTCCTTAGGACGTGCTTTTGGTATTGCTTAATTTTTTTCTTGCTGCGCATCATCCTGGTTATTGAGGAGAGATTAACTACAGGGCTCTTTCTCAGGATATCCTCGATCTCATCAAGGTATTTTTCTTTCCCCATCACAACCATCTCCTTATGTATTCAAGCATTTCCTTCGGGCTCGGGACAAGCCCTGTGATTATGATGGTCTGCAATTCTTTCTCATCTACAGGAGGCTTGTATTGGCTTACCAACTTTTTTATGCTGGCTGTAACCTCTGCTTTGCCCTTGACTTGCCTCAGGAGGAAAAACACGTCATATAAGTCTCTGACCTTAAGCCTTTTCAGGTAGGTGTTGCTCTTTTCTTTTACTAGCTCTTCGGGTGTTAGGGTATAAACCGTTGTGAGGTTACTGTCACTGGCCTCATATTCCTTTAGCACGCCATGGTATTCCTTGAAGATAGCTTCAAACCTCACGTTCACCCTGTTGAATTCCAGTTCTGAGAAGATGCTGTTCTCGCTTACCTTTCTTTTTTTGATGAGAAACCCTTGCTTTTCAAACTCATCAAAGAGCTTGTTTATTTTGTCAGTTTTTTTTATGATGTAAACATCTATGTCTTCAGAGAACCTGTTCCCTTGGTAACAGCGCCATATGGCGGTTCCGCCGTGAATTACTGCTTTTTCAAAGGCCTTGTATAGGGCTTCAACTATCATGTCCTGTAATTTGGCAATCTCTTTATGCCTTGCCTTTTTTAGTTTTAACGCAATCGGTATCATTTTAACAATCAACTAAAGTTACGTATATATATAACCTTGGTTTATTTATAAATATTGCGCTTTTTTTAATGCCCAATGCACCAAAGTTCATAGATTTATGCATTAGCACGGGTGCTTGCCGTGGTGATGCGACACCGAGAAGGGAGAGTCAGCATTAGTCTGCCCTGTGGATTGCTAAATTATTCAAGAAGCCATTTCCATAGAGGGATTATTTTTATTTTCTTTCCTTTTATTGTTTGTTCTTTTTCTTCATCTTTTGTTATTATCAGTAGGTCTTTGCATTTGAACTCTTTGCTTGCATTTATGAGGGCCTTTGCTTCCCGCTCATATGTTTCGGGCTTGTCTATGCCATAGCAGGCTTGTATTAGCTGCTCTACTTTTTTCCCTTTTCTTATGACAAAATCGACTTCCTCTTTTAGAACGCCTTGATAATACGATATGATTTTCTCTCTTCTCATTAGCTCTACGAACACAAGGTTTTCCATCAACCGGCCTTTATCATCAACGCCATGTATGGATAAGAGGCCGTTGTCTACAAAATATATTTTAGGTATGGTCTGCCCTGACTTAATATAGGACAGGCTGAACTTCCTTAATGGGAATATGAAGAAAGCGTCTTCAAGATACCCTAAGTAAGTGTAGATGGTTGTCTTGCTTACCTTTATCCCTTGGGATTTTAGCTGGTTATAGAATTTGTGGGTTGAGAACTCTTTGGCGGTTAGTAATGTTTTTACCATTATTTTTATGACGGTGGTGTTGCGTATTTTGTTGCGCTCAACTACGTCCTTCAGTATGGCTGTCTCGAATATATCCTTTAGGATTCTTTCACGCTCAACAGGATATAGTACTGCTTCAGGATATCCCCCTGAAATAAGGTATTCGTTTAATAGGCTCGATATCCTTGCTTTTTCTGATGAGGAGTAGTGCTCCTGAATCTTAACCTCTTTTGCAATGAGGTATTCTTTGAATGAGAAAGGCAGTAGCGTGTATGATATGTTTCTTCCAGCCATGCTCGTTGCAACCTCTTTGCTCAGCAGCTTGGAGGATGAGCCGGAAATTACAACTTTAATTCCTTCGTCAAGGCAGGTCCTGGCAAATCGCTCCCAATTCGACACATTCTGTATTTCATCAAGAAAAAGCCAAACAGCCCTGTTTTTATTCTGCGGGTATAGCTCATAGTACGCTTCGAGCATCAGCATCAAGTCTTTCTCAGCCATCAGGTCAAGATCTGCGCGCTCAAAATTAATGTATGCTATTCTGTCTTTGCCTATCTTTTTTGCCAGCTCCTCTGCCAAGAGGAACATCTGATAGGTTTTTCCTGATCTTCTCGGCCCTATGATTGAAATGCTTCTTTTGAGGTCTGAATCAACAACTATCTTTATCTCTCTGGGGATTATTTTCGGAAGGCTTTTTTCTGACCAGTCCTTTAATAGCTCAATCCACTTACTTTTAGGTATCATGGTATTATATAAGAGGAAACTATTTATAAATGTTTCCTTTTATAGGAAACGGGATGTTTCCTGATAATATGCCTTAGTAATGCACGGACCTGCTGCGATGGTAAGTGCGACACCGAGAAGGGAGAGTCAGCATTAGTCTGCCCTGTGGATTGCTAAAACTCTTTCAAATTCTTTTCTTTTTCCCCACAGCAGAGTATATCTGCTTGAAGTATTTCTCCTCTATGAAGAAGTATTTCTTGAGCTCTGTAAATGTTTTCTCAGTATCCCGCAATGCCCGGCTGTCTCCGTATTATTATCCTTAAATCCGTAAATATTTCCGTTAGAAATGGAAATATTTATAAATAAGAACTATTATGGTGGAATTATGGAACTTTCAAGAACAGTGCTTCAAATCCTGGAGCAATTAGGCCGTGGCTTGTCAAAGCCCATGGTGCTAGCCAAAGCTATAGAGAAAAGCCCGCAGCAGGTTTATGCTTCCCTGGCTGTTCTTGAAAATAAGGGATTTGTAACCCGGAGCAGGAGGCTTGTGCAGCTCAGCCCGAAAACTCATGTGAGCATGCTAGTCAAGTTGCTCATAGCTTATCCCAACCTTGAAGATGTCTTGCCAGATTCTGGAATCACCATCCTAGCGGCTTTGATTAAGCCTTTAGGCGTGAAAGAATTGGCCAATGCAACTGGGCTAATGAAATCAGTTATATACAAGAAAGTGAGGCAGGGGATTAACTTAAGCATATTGAGAAAAGAAGGCGGGAAGTACCTTCTTAATGACAGTATCTGGGCAGAGCTAAAAGAAACCCTTGCGGAGTTAATGAATTATGATAAAACACTCGACCCTAGAGTTCCGGTTGACGCAATAATTTACCACAAAACTGATTATGAAATAGTGTTTTCCACTGCCAGAGAGCAGGATGCTTCAGTGACTGCTTTCTCAGCATACAGGGATTACGGGTTAAGTGTTTTTTTTCCTGTGAATTATTATTACCTGCCTGTAAAAAAGCTTTCTTTAAGGGAAACATTCCTTCACTCATTATATGTTGCGGAGAAAGACAATGATTACAGGGAATTAGTCTATGCTGCCTTATTCTACCTTAAGCACAAAAATTCACTGAAAGGAGTAAAGAGCCCTGTTTTAGAAATGCTAAAAAAAGCCTTGACTGGTGAGAAAATAAGTGGTTATCCTGAATTAAAAGATATAGCTGAGAAGGCTCAGCAGTACAAAATAAAGGTGGTGTGAGCATGTTAACTCGTTTTGATGAAATAAAAGGCTTGTTTGGCGAACTGCAGTCTGCAATGAAAACTGGTGCGAACATTTATATGATTGGCGGAGGGGTCCTGCTTATTCGAAGCATGAAGGCCACAACCAAAGACATAGACTTGGTGGTTGACAATAAAAGCGAATTTGAAGCAATGAACAAGGCATTGAGGGCCATGGGATTCAAAGCCAAAAAATTAAGCGCGTTGTACGAACATTTTGACTTAGCCTTTCAGTTGATAAGGGAAGACTTTCAGGTGGATTTGTTCTATAGAAAAGTTTGCTCGCAATTCTCTCTTTCCAAAAAAATGATTGAAAGAGCAGAAAAAATACTTGCTCTTGGAAAGGTCAATGTCTTCCTATGCGCAAACGAGGATGTATTCCTTTTCAAGACAATGACTGAAAGGCCCGGAGACCTAGAAGATTGCACTGCCCTGATCAGGAGAGGCCTGGATTGGGATGCGATACTCGCTGAGATGAAACACCAGATAACTAATTATGGGCAGGATGTCTGGGTGACCTGGATCGGCGAGAGGCTTGACCTGCTGGAAGACCGTGGCCTGAATATTCCTATAATGAAAGAGATAAACCTCCTGAGAGAGAAATATTTTGATGAACTGGAGAAAAGGCAAGCCAGGAAATAAGAAAATTCAGCAGCCTGCCATGTTGGCTGCTAGAAATTCTTTCAAATTTTTTTATTTTATTTCTCTTTTTCTTTTGTTCTTTCTTTAGCTAATCTTCTAATTCTTCCTTGTTCTTATTAATAATCGTAACCTTTAAATATCTAATACTTACATATTATGTTTAGATGGCTATCAATATAGCTTTAAGGCTATTCGCTAATACTTACATATTATGTATTTAATCTGGTTATATGATGAGAGTTGAAGGTACAGTCAGGCTGGCGAAAAAAATAATATTATTGATAATTATAAGTCTCTTATTCTTAACAGCAATCCAGAGCCTGCCAGAGGTTCCCTTAATCCAGACAGACAAAGCAGAGTACACAATTGGGGAAGCAGTCAGTGTAACAGTAACAGATGCAAACACTAACCAGCAGAACCTATACTACGAATATGAAGGCTTTACCCAAAGATACATGGGAGATTACACAAGCTTTAGCTTTGCGCCGGTAGGAATAGGAACTCACTACCTAATTCTAAGAGACAAGGCAGGCAATGAAATAACAAGAACAAGCTTTGAAATGATAGCAGGAGAAGAGCAGCAGCCTCCAATTGAAGAGCAGCCAGCAGAAGAACAGCCTGTTGAAGAGTCAGTTATTCCTGAAGAGCCAACAACCTCAACAGAAGAACCATTAATTCCAGAAGAGCCAATAGAAGAAGAAACAGTCCTTATACCAATAGATGAGCTGATAGGAGAACCAGTTGCTAGTTCTAACGAAGTCATTACAACAATAGTGCCAAGCCTTTCACCAGGAAGATTTGATGACATAACATTAACAGTGAGCGATGACTCCTTGGAAAAATATTTCACCATAAACAAGGAAAGGATTAACATTACAACATGGCGCTTAAGAATATCAGTCAATCAGGATTTATTGCAGTCATTAAGAAGCTGCTATAACAACATAACACAGATAGATACCTATGGCACAGAAAAAAATTGTGACATCTCAGAACTGATAAGAAAGCATCTGCCAGATAAAGGGGTGAGTGATCAAAAATTAAAGGATTTCATTGGCAAGAGCAGGAAAATACCAATAAGCGTAATATCAGGAAGCGGCTACAGCAATGTTAATTCTGCAAGCTACCTTGACGGGCAATTCGAAGTATACCTCACCTTCCTTGCCTACGGAACAGAAATAAAAATAGGGTTAGGAACAATCATCACCTCACTTCCCGGAGGCAGCAATGCCCAGTGGCACAGTGCATATGATGAGACAACATATACTCAGGATGGTGGAAGCACAATATACGCCTCTGATAGCACATGCATAAACCAGACCAACACGAGCAATGATGTCAGGTGCAGCGAAACTCAGGGAGATAATTTAGACGACCCTTATTTTTCCCAGAACATCACCATACCAGCAGGAAGTGTTAATTGGGTCTGGATAACTGCTGAAGGAATGCCCACTGCCTCGTCAACTTGTAATCTTGGGCTATGGAATTTTTCAGGCACGCCTGCTTATAAGACTGTTGCTACATCTGCTTGTACAACCAGTGCAGACACAACTTTAAGCTTCAACATTACTGGTGCCAACTTGACATATTTTGTATCAAATAATGTTGTCATGTTTACATTTGCGCTTTCATCAGGAGGTATTGACGACTTGAGCATGGATTATATGGCAGCAATAGTAAGCTATAATGCCAGCATAAACTTCAGCACGCCAACAACTAATGATAGTGATATTTACATCGGAGACAGCGTTAATCACACAGTGGATGTGCAGACAGGAACAGGCTCAACCCTTGCGAGCTACATCTTTAGCTGGAACGGGACAGGAGCTAGCTGTGGCATATGGGCTAACTCGAGCGCAGTAGCATTAAGCGGAACAAGTGCAACTATTGGAGTTGTTCAGACAATACCAACTGCCTGTGAAGGAAAAACAATTGGCTGGAAAATATATGCCAATAACAGCGACAGTATTGTTGGCAACTCAAGCATACACTCGTACCTTGCAAAAGGAATACCGCCGACTATCACTTTAGCCAGTGTTAATCCAAGATTTGCTATGAACGGCAGTGTTGTTAACATAAGCGCTAATGTGACTGATGATATCTCAGTAGGAACAGTCATCGCCAGGATTTATTATCCTAATGGAACTAGCGCTGTTAATTACACAATGACTAACACTTCTGGAAGTATTTTCTGGAATGCTTCTTTTACACCTAATATTAATGTTCCTGGACAATACAACGTGACAATCTATGCAAATGATACAGCAAGCAGCAGCGCAACAAGCCAGACTTACTTTACTCCAATCCTTAATCTTACTAACCAGACAAACATAGGCATTGATGGAGCTTTCACTGATTGGAATGGCGTTACTACTCTTGATGATACTATTGGTGATGCTGGAACTGGTGGTAGTGATGTCACGCTGGATAATGAGGTTATGGTTGCTACTTGGGATTCCCTGGGAGGATCTGGTAACATAACTGTTTATGCTTACAATTCTACATCAGGCGGTTACGATAAGATATGGAATACGAGCGACACTCTCAGCGACCTAATATACGGAGGAGCAGTTGGTGATATAACTCACGATGGAAAGAACGATATAGTAATTCCTATAGAATACACAGCAACTTCTAGCAATGGTACAGCAATATTTACTTACAATAGCTCAAGCAAAATTTGGTACAAAGTATGGACAGGAATGCAATTTAACTCTTATAATGGTATTAGCAGCATATTAGACCTTGATAATGACACATTCACAGAATTAATACACTTACAAAGTGGAGGAAGATTGGAAATATGGGGAAACGATAGTGACGGAGGAGGAGAAGGAATAACAAGCTTAAGCCTTGAAACAAGCATTTTGAACGTGAGTTTTTATAATGTTGGAGCAATAGGATGCGACCTAGACAACGACACAATACCAGAAATAATCGCAAGAGCATATTCTGCAAGCGTAGCTCTTAATTATCTTGTTTATGAATGGAACGGAACAGCCTACAAATGGATACAAAACATCACCAACGGAGAAATAGGAATACAAACTGACATGGACTGCGGGGATATAGACAGAGACGGGTTCGATGAAGTAATAACATGTGATGGGGGAGATGGAAGAAGAACAAGAGTAATAGACTACACAGGAGGAATATACAAGATAGCCTACAACTCATCACAAACAGTATCAGCCACTGCAAATGTAGGTTCATGCAACATTGTAGATCTAACAAATGATGGATGGCCAGACTTCGCAGACGCAAGCAGCAGAGCAGGAGAAGGAGTAAGAGTATACACCTACAACTCCACAAGCAGCACTTATTACAGCCTATGGAACATAACATACTCAGGAGCAAGCAACTTCGCAGCAGCTGCAGACGGAGGAGACTCAGATAATGATGGAAAAGGAGAATTCATAATCCCTCCAAGAGCTGCTGGCGAAAGCATAAGGATATTAGAGAACAACACAGTAAATGCTACAAGCTTCAACAACACATTCAACCTAACAAGCGGACAAGTATTCACAAACATATACATAGGAGACCTAGACAGCGACACATTAGGAGGAGGCGGAGGAGGAAACAACTACGACATAAAGAATTATAGTTTGGCTCATAATTCATCATATCTATTCGCAAGAATAAGCGTAAACGGAAGCATAGACTTCAGCACAGCAACCAATTACTACGCATTGTATTTGAGCACTAATGATGCATCAACAGGAAGCCAGTACACAGCAGGAGGAGGATTACTGCCTTTTTTGTACGACTTCAGAATACAAGTAAATAATTCTAACTGCACAATCTACAACTACGCAAACATTACTATAGGCTTATGCAACGTGAGCAACAGCTCAAACACAATAGAACTAAGAGCAAACCTCACATTAATCAACATGACAACCAGCAGCGTTGTCAACATAACAATCGAAACAGGAGGCTCATCAAGCTTTGACATGGCTCCTGACTATAACAGCTTCTTGCAGTATTCAACTGGCGCTGGTGAAACTCCTGCTAATAATCCTCCTACATTAGATGCTTATGATACTTATCCTGATGCTCCGACAACAACTGATGACTTGGTTTTTAACATCACTTGTGGTGATTCTGATGGAGGAGATACAATTACTGCTTATCTGCAGATTTTCAATGGCAGTGCTAGTTTCAAGAACATTAGCCAGGTTGTTACTGCCAGTACAGTGACTACTCTTTGGGTTGTTGGCAATCTTAACACTACAAAGGGCCAGAATTGGAATGCTACTTATTGGTGTGGCAATGGCAGCATTAATACTTCTAAATCCTGGGATAATGTTACTATTCTTAACACTGCTCCTACTGTTCCTTCTAGTCTTAGCCTTAATGCTGTTAATGTTTCTTCTGTTTTGACTGGTGGTTGTGGTGGCAGCTCTGATGTTGATGGGGATACTGTTACTTATAATTATTATTTCTATAATGTTAATGATAGTTCCCAGTTGCAGGCTTGGAGCGCTACTGTTACTTATACAATTCAGTCAACTGATGCTCATAACCAGATTAATGTTACTTGCAGGGCAATAACTACTGATGCTAATAGCTCTGGCAATTTCACAAACTTCACTAGTGTTGATGATAGCCATCCAACAATACCGACCAGCCTTAGCCTTAATGCTGTTAATGTTTCTTCTGTTTTGACTGGTGGTTGTGGTGGTAGTAATGATGTTGACGGTGATACTGTTACTTATCATTATTATTTCTATAATGTTAATGATAGTTCTCAGCTTCAGGCTTGGGGCGGTACTAATACTTACACAGCCCAGTCAACTGATGCTCATAACCAGATTAATGTTACTTGTAAAGCCACTACAACTTATGAGAACAGCAGCGGCAATTTCACTAACAAGACTTCTGTTGATGATTCTCATCCAACCTTGCCAACTCTTGATAGGCCAGCTGATAATAATCTTACTTCTCTCAACACTCCTTATTTTAACTGGACTGTTTCAACAGATGCTGATTTAGACTCAATTACTTATGGAATTCAGATTGACGGTGATTCAGGGTTTGGCTCAATAGACCAAAGCAACTATGCACTAACAACAAATAACTACACAGCAACAACCTTGGCTGATGGTGTCTGGTATTGGCATGTGAAGGCAATAACCAGCTATGAGAATTCTAGCTATACGAATCACAGGACTTTGACAATTGACACAACTGCTCCAACTGTTAATGCTGTTACTCCTGCTAATAATAATTTCACTAACGTTAATCAGCCTAATTTTTACTTTAATTTTACTGATAGCATAAGCCCTAATGCTTCTTGTGTCTTGTATGTTGGTGCTTCTGCTTATGGCTCTAATGCTACTGTTATTAATAACACCTTGACTAATATTACTGCTAATTCTGCAATCACATCTGGAACTTATAGTTGGAATGTTACTTGTGCTGATGTTGCTGGTAATAGTCAGGGTAGTGCTGCTAGGACTATTACTGTTGATACGACAGCACCAAGTGTTAATGCGCTCGTGCCTGCAGATAATAATTTCACTAACGTTAATCAGCCTAATTTTTATTTTAATTTTACAGATTCTTTGAGCCCTAATTCTTCTTGTGTTTTGTATGTTGGTTCTACTGCTTATGGTATTAATTCTAGTGTTCTTAATAATACTTTGAGTAATTTGACTGCTAATGCTTCTATTTTAGATGGTAGTTATAGTTGGAATGTTACTTGTGCTGATGTTGCTGGTAATAGTCAGGGTAGTGCTGCTAGAACAATAACTATTGATACAACTGCTCCTGCGGTTAATATTAATGCTTCTCTGAACAATACAATATTCACTACTGATACTCCTGGCATTGACTTTAATTATAGCGATAGCTTAAGTCCTAATGTTAGTTGCGTATTGTATTTTGATGATAGCAGTGTTGATACCAATGCTTCTGTTTTGAACTGGACTAATACTGTTTTGACTGCTTCTTCCCGGGGAGAGGCGAATTACAGTGTCTATATTAATTGCACAGACCTTGCTGGTAATATTAAGCAGTCAGGCACTCTTAATATTGAGATTGACCTTTCTGGTCCTGTTATTAGTGATGTTGTTAATGATAGCATTACTTCTGAGACTGCAAGGATTAATTGGAGTACTGATGAGGAGGCTAATAGTAGTGTTAAGTATGGTGAAGATACTGACTTGACAACAGGAGAAGAGACAAGTGCTTCTTTAGAAACTGCTCATTCGATTTCTCTCTCGGGCTTGAGCGCAAGTACTCTCTACTATTACAATGTCACGAGCTGTGATGCCCAGGGGTGGTGCAACACTACAGGACCTTATAATTTCACGACAACAAGCGCGCTTAACAGCCCACCAACCATTGACAGCGTTGATCCTGTTTCTGAGCAGTCTCCTGTTGCAGACAGCATCAAGTACGTGCAAATCAACTTTACAGTAAATGATGCTAATGGCATTGATAATCTTAATCATTCAAGTGCCAAGGCTAAAGCATCCAAGGACGGATTAACAAGGGAAGGCAACTGCTCTAACAACACTGTTGATTCTGACACTGTAAAGTACAACTGTTCAGTTCCAATGAATTATTATGACCCTGCAGGCACATGGGCTATTAATGTGAGTGTCAGGGACCTTGCAGATGCCTATGCTAATAACACTGCAAACACTTTTGACTTTGCTGAGCTACTATATATATCTCTTAGCAGCACTGTGTTCGGCTTTGGTGAATTCTATCCTGGTGATACTGACCATGCTGCTCTTTCTAATCCTCTTTTTATTGATAACATGGGCAATGTCAACCTGACCCAAATCAACATCACTGCCTACAATCTCATAAACGGTTCTTACACAATAGGTGTTTCTAATATCACTGTTAATGTTTCTGATGCTCCTGGCACCGCTCTCCAGGACAGCGTCATGCTCAATATTCCTGGTGCTAATGTTTCAGCAGACCTTGATGGTGTTGATTCCAATGCTTCATTGTACTTCTACATCAGCACGCCTAATGTTCTTCCTCTAGTTTATTCATCTTCAAATGACTGGGTGATAACAGCTGATAAGTAGAGATAAGAATATTGCGGACAGAGAACAGGCTTTGAGGGAGTTCATAGTCCGCTTCAAAAAGAAAAATGTTTCCTATGATGAGTTCAAGAAATACTTGGATGAGGCTTACAAGCCAAGTTTAGCCAAGAAGCCAGAAGAGCCCTTAATCCCTGTTTCTGTGTTTAGTAATGATTATCTTAGCGCTTTAGAAGCTATTGTTAAATACTTACACGAAAATAAAGATATGCGTTTGTCAGAGATTGCAAAGATGATCAGCAGGGATCAGAGAGCTGTTGGTGTTACTTACAAGTTTGCTAGAAAGAAGATGAAGGTTATACTAAAAGCTCCCGTTTCCAAATACTCATTGCCTGTCTCTACTATTGCTGGCAGAAAGCTTAGTGTTCTTGAGAGCATTGTTTATAACCTGAGAGAGACCTATTCATTATCCTATCATGAGATTGCATTAATAATGAGAAGGGATGATAGGACCGTTTGGACAGTATACTATAGGGCTTTGAAAAAGCTCAAGCACTGATGTTTGCTTTCTCGCCGAGAAGATTTTTTTCTTCTGGGTGACAAAGCTTTTAGTTCAAAAAACCCATTTTCAGCGAAATATTTAAATACTACTTATATCATAAAATAGATATTAGTATACATTTATGTAACAACAACAAACCTTGAGGTGTGAAGAAATGAAAAGAGAAACATTAAGCGCATTAATCTTCTTAGCAACGATAGCTCTTATAACAGTCCCACTAATGCTACTAACATCAGCAGCAAACACAGACGATGTTGCAATAACAGCATCTGTCCAGAACGTAGGACCAACCATAAGCTGGGTTCAGGATGGAAGCAATGCAGACCCTGCAGCAGGAACAACCAAGGAAATCCAGATAAGGTTTAACGCCACAGACCCTAACGGTGCAGATGACTTTAATGATGCAACTGCAGAAGTCAACATCACAAACGGAGGAACAACTCTTTCCTCACACACGTGCGCAGCAGCGGAATTATCAGGGAGTATGGAAAGCTGGCTATGCAACATAACCATCAACTACTACAACACTCCAGGAACTTGGGATATAACAGCATTCATAGCAGATGGCGCAGACCAAACCAGCACCAATACCACATCAGACTTCACAATAAACAACCTGGACGATGTGGCAGTAACAGAGCCAAGCATGTCATTCACAGGAACTCCAGGACAAACAAATGTAGGAGCATCACAAAACCCAATAGAAGTGGCTAACACAGGAAACCAGAACTATGTAACTGTTGGAGTAACAGCCCATGACCTGTCAGGAGGCGGAGACACAATCCCAGCAACAGCATTTGCAGTTAACATAAGCAACAGCGCAGACGGGCAAGCATTGGCAGACGCTTCACCAGTTGTAGTAACAGGCTCAACCTTGAACAGGGGCTCAGGCTCAACAAGAGACCTGTACTTCTTCTTGGATGTGCCAAGCGGAATAGCAAACACCAGTTACACATCAACTGACTGGACATTTGACCCTAACACATCATAAACATAAAATTTTTTAAAATTTTTTATTTTTTAATTCCTTTTTCTTTTATCTTTATTATATTGCCTACTTTCATCGAAAAGTTTATTAACCATTATATCAAATCAAGGTTCTTATGAGGGTGAAGACACTAACATACCTGGTGCTGGCGATAATTCTATCTATGAGTGTTTCTGCCTTTGGCATAAGCACGCAGTACATGGAAGAAAACACCCTGAAATTATACCCTGGCCAGAACTATTATTACAGGCTTGGGCTGCAGAACAAGGAAGAGGAAAGCGTACTTGTAAGAATTGACTTGGAGAGCTCAATAGCAACTCTTGCCGGAGGGCCAGAAGTCCATATCCCCGCAAAAACCTATGAGGGCGTGAATGTATATTTTAACATCACAGTACCAGCAACTGCCCAGGTAGGAGACACTTACAATATTAATTACCTCGCAGCTCCTGTAAAAGAAGGAGAAGGGCAGATACCGCTTTCTGTGAGATATGATAGAACTTTCAGAGTCCTAGTGGTTGAAAAGCCAGCAGGAATAGAAGAGCAACAGCCAGCCCAGCTGCCGTCAGACCTGCAGCAAAAGCCAGGAATACTCAAATGGATTTTATTCCCAATAATATTAATAATAATCATTGTAGTGGCAATCCTGCTCTGGAACAAAAGCCACCAGATATCAGGAAGGCTCATGAAAAAAGAGCAAGGGATAAGCCTAAAGCATACTGAGAGCGAGATAAAGCCTTTTCAAACAATAAAGCATGAGCCAGAGCCAGTAGTTACCATGCAAATGCCAATAATTCGTCCTAAAACAGAAGCTAAGCCATTAGATCAGCCAGTGCAAAAACCCATGCCAATTAAGCAAGAAAAAATCATTAGCCAGCACCACTACTTTCACCTGAGAAACGGCAAAAGCCTGAAAAACCTGGAAGAGCTCTACTCTGAGCTCAAGAACATGAATAATGAGGAATTCACTCATCATGTTAATCATTCAAAGAATGACTTTGCCAACTGGGTATTGCATATCCTTGAAAAACCAGCTCTTGCAAGCCAGCTTTTTAAGACAACTGCTAAGCATGAAACCTTGGAACTGATAAAAAATGAGCTTGACCAAAGGTAACACAGCAATAATCACTTTTTCTGTAATGCTCTTTATTTTAGCGTTTACAACTATGCTCCTGCCAGAAATAATTGATAATTTTATCACTGGGTTTGCGAGCATAGCGAGCATTAATGTAAGCGTAAGCATCACTCATGTAGCAATTGATGCCTCTAACAGAACCCAGATGGACCTTCCCTACCTGAACAGCACCAATGTGACCATAAGAATGCCTATCAGATATTATGGCAATATCACCATGAATCTCAGTGCTGAAATGCCAACAGGGTTTGAATGCGGCTTTGGATGGTATATTAATGAGTCAGGAACAATAAAGAGCATCAGCGACAATGGCACAGACTTGTTCTGGCAAGCAGACAAGACAATAGCAAACACCTATCTCTATTTTGATGTTCCTGCGCCTTCATTAATCAGCGATATAATATATACAGGAGACTCATATTATGAGAGAACCTTCACCATCTATTCCTGCTGCCCGCTTGCCAATGCAAGTGCCAATCTTAGCGTAAGCACTAATTATCAGGATTATGTGCTCTATCTCATAGACAATAACACTCTCATCAACAAGAGTGCAGAATACCATTTCCAGGTCATAAATAGCATAGCCTCTTTCTACGGCTTCAACCTCTCAAACAAGACCTTTAGGATACAAGCAGTGCCAAACGCCACAATCGTGGAGAAAATAATAAAAGGCGGTGGGGGAGGAGGCGGGGGCGGTGGAGGCACCGTGCCTTTGCTTAACTACTCTCAAAACCAGCAGTTCTTTGTAGAGCCTAATTATATCAACATAAGCTCGTACACCAGAGGGCTTCTTGAAGCATACATAACCATATATAACCTCAGAGGAGAAGACAAGAATTTCAACATAAGCTATACAAAAAACTTTATCAGCCAGTTAGCTGGAACAGCAACAGTCCCTTCAAAAGGATTCAAGAAAATCCCTGTGCTAATGAACACAGACAGGTTTGCATCTGGAAAATACAAGGACTACATCATTGTGAAAAGCGGCAACCGTGAGGAACAAGTCACAATAGAGCTTGAGCTTTTAGAGCCGCAGAAAATAGTAATAAAAGCGCCAACAGAGGAACAGCCTCAAATAATCCCTAACCAAGGAGGAAAAGCAACTTCAGATAAAACAACTCAAGGAGCAGGCAAACCACTTCTTTCTCCTATGAAATCAATCCTGATATTTGTGATTGGGCTAGGAGTAATAGGATTAATGGTCTTCTTACAGCTAAGGTCAAAATCCAAAACCATAAAGTACAAGTGAAAATTCTACCAGAAAGAAAACTTTTTATACACCAGCCAATTCTTATCAATGATTAATAGTAAAAATTAGTTAGGGGAGGTGTTTTTTTATGAGAAAAGAATTAGTTCTAGCAATTATTAGCCTTATAGCAATAGGAGTTTTCATGACCAGTTGCGCAACAGCGCCGCCAGTAAAGTATTATGTTTGCTCTGATGGGCGGCAGGTATTGGACTCTAACCAGTGCGCTCTTCCTGCTCCACCGAAAGAAGAGCCAGTAACACCTCCTGTGTTTGAAGAACAAGAGCCTGAGCCAGTCAAGGTAATCCTTACAGACAGCGTAAAGGCTTTGTTTGACAAGTCTGCAAAGGTTAGCAGCCTGCAATACTATTATGTTGAGTCTCCAAACACCATGCCTGACAATAAATACCTCATGTCGAGGGATAAGATGAAGATAGCTCTCAGGACAAAGGTAAAATTTGACCCTACAAGCCAGTATGATACAGTCTATCTTGATTTAGTTGGCAAGACAGCATGGGCTTATTGTGAAGAAAGGATGACAGGCCTTTGCCCTGACAGGAACAGGATTTATGATGCTGATTATGATAAGTATATAATCATCACGCCATTTGAGTGGCTTAAGAGGATAACCTGGGCAGATGTTACAGGCAAGTCAAAGACCATTGACAGCAGGAATGCTATTGAAGTAAGCTTCAAGATAAAGGATGATGCAGGCACCATGTTTGTTGATGGATTCTTTGGCATACCCATGTATGTTAATTACAAAGACAAGGCCTTTGACTACAGGGAGATTACTGCTAACATGGTTAATGAATCAGACTTGGTTCATAAGCTCCTTACATAAATTTTTTTAATTTTTTTACTTCGTATTTTTTTCTTTCGCAAGATTTAAATAATGATATAGTGAATAAGCGGTATTATGAATAAAAGAGGAGCTTTTGGTTTCTTAGCTGACCTGATCAGCAAGCGCAGGCCTAGCATTAATTATTATCTTGAGTTGAATTCTATACGCGTAAAGGATATCATGGTAAAGGATGTTCTTTGCATTCACAGGGATGATAAGCTTACAGAAGCTGCCCATACGATGATAGGAGCTCATGCATCAAGCCTGGTTGTGCTTGAGAATTATAAGCCCATAGGCATAATAACTGAGAGGGATTTTGTCAAGAAGTTAGGCATGGCCAAGGACCATTCTGACCAGATGGTTGTTAATGATATCATGACCAAGAAATTGTTCTCAGCAACCCCGAATATGACCTTGTTTGAGGTTCATAAGATAATGAGAGAGCATAACTTCAGGAAGATAGTGGTTATTGAGAATGGAGAATTAAAAGGGATTATCACCCAGACAGACCTGTGCAAGGCAGTGGCTAGCATTGGCGCTTCACACCCGCATCCTCCTCTTGTTGAGGATGTGATGAGCAAGAAAGTATTGACGGTTTCAGAGGATGATACGTTCTTAAAAGCCAAGAAGTTCATGACTGCAAAGGACATAGGCTCTGTGCTTGTTATTGAGAAAGGGGAGGTAAAAGGCATGTTCACAGAGTTTGACCTGGTGAGCGAGTTCTTCATGAACCCTAACAGGCTGAGAAATTCTCACATGAAAGAGCTGATGACAACTCCCGTCATGTGCATAAGCCCTGGCTTTGACCTGTTCCAGATAAATGATTTAATGCTTGAGCATAATTTCAGAAGGCTGCCGATTGTCAAGAACAACAAGATAATAGGGATAATCACCCAGACTGATGTTGCAAGAGGGTTATACGACTTTATCCACAGCCACAAGGATTATTTCGGCGATAGAAAACCAAAAACAGCCAAAGAGCCTAATTACTGCACTAAAAAAACCAGCAACCTGATTGTGTGCGAGAAAAATATAGCACAATCAGAGGTAGAGGCAAAACTTGGTAGAAAATCGTAGGATAATATGCTTTCCCAGCTAGACCATCATATCATTCTTTAGAATTCTTCTTGTCAAACTTTTCCTTTGCCTTGTTCTCTTGCTCAGAAAAACACAGTTTTTCTGGCACGTCAAATCGCTTACGCGATTTGCCTGTTCCAATACGCTGCATTGCTTGCTCGCTTATTTGTTTTTAGAATCAAACTTTTCCTTTGCCTTGTTCTCTTTCCAATAAACAGAATGGCTGGCTCGTTTCTCAAACAAGGCAATGGTCAGGGTAATGAGGCTGGTTTCGTATCCTTTCAGCTTTTCGCTGGCAAATATTTTTCTTGCATCCTCAAGGCATTCTTTCATGAGCCTTACGTTTTCGACTCTGCACTTCTTTTCCTCTTCCCTCTCCTCTTCTTCTGTGAGATAAACCTCAATCCATTTTGGGTAGACGCTTTTCTCAGTTGTTTTTGCAAAAGACTTGCTGAAAGCCATGCTAAAAGGGAATGCTCGGTGATATATAAATTTGATTGAAGAAAATCCAGAAATAATTGCTAATCTCCGAAAAGCTTTTCCTTTTCCTGGATTGCTACTGGGGCTGAGCCTCCGTGCCAGGTGAACCTTGGCCTTACGCGTATGGGATACATCTTCTCATTATTATCGTCGAGAATAATGGCTGCTCCTTTCACTCTGGGCAAATCATCAAGGAACTTGTCAAGGCCGCTTCTCAAATAGCTCTGCATTAAAGCTGCAAGTGCATCAATATCAATCTTGGCAGTAATCCTGTGGGCTATTATCACATCTGACTGGGTCATCACATCTGTGTGTATCTTGCCTGGCTGCTGGCTTGCAAGTATCAGGCTAATTCCCGGCTGCCTTCCTTCTCTCAGGATGGTTATTAACGGGTCTGTGGCAATGGTTTTTCCTTCTTTTGGCAGGAACTCATGGGCTTCATCCACGACCAGCCACACCATCGGGAAGCTAAGCTTCTCTATTTCCTCGTCGCTAAAATAATAAATGCTCTTATGCACCTGCTCGAATTCCTCGTTCTTTTTTGCCACCATCCTTTGGATAAATAGCTTTTCAGCAACTAGGCCTATGACTAATGATTTTATTCTCCAGCTTCCTGGCATGGTAGCATAGCAGCTGACATCAAGCACTGTAACCTGGCCTGGGCGGGCAAGCTCGCTGAGAGGAGTGCCTTTCATGTCAAACAAGCCCCAGGTTGCGGCATTACCAAACAAGTTAAGGCTTGCATTCTTAATCTCCTTGTCTGCCTCGCTGCTCTTAACAGCTTCCATGATGTCGTCCAATGAGAATTCCTTTTTTTCTTCCCTGAGGTCGTGGATTATTTTCTCTATAAGCACGCCAATCGGCTCATTCTGGTTAATATCAAAGGTCAGGCACCAGTCATTGCCATCTAGCTCGCTTGGCTTTATGCTGAATGAAGCATCTGTTGGTATGCCCTTGTCTTTGTAATCGTTATAATAGCCAATCGGGGTATATATTGTGATGTTCAGGCCTTTGGGCTCGATGCCCCATTCCTCAAGCAATAGGGTATCCTGCTTGTTAGGGTATTTCATGGTCCAATACACTCCCATTGTGTCGAGCATAATCACAGATATGTTGTTCTTGACGCTGGGTGGAAGGTCTGATATTCCTTCTGCAATAACTCCCATGGTGTATGATTTTCCCCCTCCACGCTTGCCGCAAACAAAGACAATATGGCTCCTTATGACATCAAGAAGTATCTTGTTGGAAAGGCTGGTGGCCCTTCCCATCTTCACATAGTGCTTGCCGAGCAGGATGGTTCCTTCTGTTCCGAATTTTTCCAGGTCCTCAGCTGTCCTGCCTATTATTATATCGTACATGATTATTTCTTATTCTGTTACGTGGATATTTAAATTTAACCTTTAAGCGTTCGCATGGAGCAGGACTTCAAAAATTTCAACTGGTTTTTGAGGCCAAAAATCCACTAGGATTTTTGTGCTTCACAAAGTGAATGTCCTGCACTAATAGTTTCCCCAGGCTTTTTTAAAGCCTGAACCAAAAAACTTTTAAAAGCCAGACATTTTACTATTCTAGGAGAGTTAAATTAATAAGATTGTGAATAAATCACGGGGTGGTAAATTTGGCCAAGAATAAGAAAAGCTCAGGCAAAGAAGCAAATAATGACGATAAAGTATTAAGGGTTTATAAGGTTGAAAATGCTCAGCAAAAAGAAGACGCGAAAGCGAGGAGAGGCAAGACCATTCAGGCATTTCTTATCGTGCTCATAGTCATCCTTGCAATAGCAGCTATTTTCTCGGCAATAAATACTTTTTTCCCTGACCTATTCGGCAAGTTCAGCCTTAGCGGCAAGCTTGCAGCCAAGGTTAATGGCGTTCCAATAACTGAAACACAATTAAACGAGGATTATGCGCGGCTTCCCCTGCAATACCAGTACTTCATAACCAAGGACGCTTTCCTAAAGCAGCTAATTGATGAAGTCCTTCTGACGCAGGAGGCCACAAGGCAAGGCTTTAGTGTAAGCCAGCAGGAAGTGGATGAAAGCCTTAATACTTTTATGCAGGAAAACAATGTAACTCCTGACAAGCTGAATGAGGTTCTTACCCAGAAAAAGCTTAACTATCAGCAGCTAAGAAACCTTGTAGAGAACCAATTATTGATAGACAAGCTGCTCAAGAAAGAAGTCAAGGATAAGGCTAATGTGACAACAGAGCAGGCTTTGAAGTACTACAATGATAACCCAGCCACTTTTAAGGCTCCAGAGATGGTGACAGCAAAGCATATACTAATTGGCCTGGTGAACAGAACAATGGAGCAGGCAAAGCTAAAAGCACAGGAAGTATTTGGCATGCTGAAAAATGATAAAAGCAATTTCTGCAGCTTAGTAACCCTGTATAGCGATGATTCTGGAAGCAATGATAACTGCGGGGAATACACTTTTCCAAAAGGCCAGATGGTTCCAGAGTTTGAGAAAGCTGCATTTGAGCAGGGAATCGGGAACATAAGCATTATCAACACCACATTTGGCTATCATATTGTCTTGACCACTAACCTTACATCTGAGAAGAAAGTGCCTTTCAGTGATGTTCAGGAACAGATAACTGCTGTATTGAAGACTCAGCAGGAAAAGATGGTATATTCTGACCTTGTAGCTGGCTTGAGGGCAAAAGCCAAGATTATAAATTATTATGAGCAGAAACTATTGGCAGAGCAGGCAAAGCAAGCTGCTGAGAATAAGACAGAAGTACAGCCAGCTGAGGAAGCTGGAGCTAAGACACAAGTGAATGTTATAGCTCCTGCAGAGACCACAGAACTTCCAGAGGAAAAGATTGCTGCAGAACAAAAAGAGCTTGAGGCTGAGACAGAAAAAGCAGTGGAGGAAATTGTTGAGGAGGAACCAGTACAGCCTCAGCCAGCAGCAGAGCTTGGATTTACAGACTGCCTAAAAAGCAAAGGAGCTGTTCTCTACGGAGCTTACTGGGACTCAAGTACCAAGACTCAGAAAGAATACTTTGGAGCAGATGCTGCTAACATAAACTATATTGAGTGCGGAATCCAGGGAGATTACAGAACCCAGTCAGAGATATGCAAAGAAGCAGGCATACAGGCTTACCCGACATGGATTATAAGCAATGAGAAACACATGGGCATCCAGGAGATAAAGCAATTATCAACCTTGACAGGATGCAAGGCTTAAGATTTTTTTATTCTTTTTCTATTTATTTGTATAACTAATTAGTAGTAATTATCGTTTGTTTTTAGGACGCCTCTCGTCGAGAGCCATAAAACCCAAACATTTAAAAACCCTTAACTACTACCTTTTCTTTGGCCCGGCACAGAGTTGCTCATGCGAGCCTAAGCGCAAAGCTTTTGGCTGTGAGCATTGTGAGTTAGTGTTGGGCTACAATTAGCTTTAATGTTCAATCAAGTACAACGAAAGTCAGAAAAAAGGCAGAAGTTAGAAAGAAAGACAAGTAAGGAACAGGCGCAAAAAGCCTTTTCATCATACTCACTTCAATTATTCAGAAAGTATTCATGGATAAGAAGGATTTTTTATTTTTGAAAAGGAAAAAGAGAGAGTAAGGGAAAAGTTTTAGGTGCTTGTTCTTAAAGAAGGAGCAATTATTTGCTATTACAAAAAATTGCGTGGTTTATAATTTTTTCATTTTTGTAGCAATTTTTTGAACAAAAATCCTAGCAAAGAATTTTTGTTACACCATGCTCATAAATATTATAACTGAACATTGCAGGTATTATAAGCTTGTGCTAGCAGATGATAAATTAGACTCCTTCTGAAAAGCTAGAAAGTAAGTGAGCCCCGCCGGCGAATGAGGCGCCTAAAACTAAGTTTAAGTTAAGAAAACTAAAAGATTAACAGGCCCCAGGCGGACTAAAATAATGTTTAAAATTAATATAAAGGTGATTTAAAATGGCAACGACAAAAATCCTTGAGATTTTTGGGTTGCCAAAATTACCTAATAGAAAAAAATTAAAAGGTGATAATTTTGGCAAAAATAGCACAAGTATCAGCAAAATATATTGTTCATGCTGAGATACAGATTGAAGGAGTAGTAGACAGGCCTGATGTCATAGGCGCAATATTTGGCCAGACAGAAGGGTTGTTAGGAGCAGATTTAGAGCTCAGGGAGTTGCAGAGAAGCGGAAGAATAGGAAGAATAGAAGTTAATATTGACACTAAGAGCGGAAAATCAGCAGGCGCGATTATTGTTCCTAGTTCTCTAGACAAGTCAGAGACCTGCATAGTAGCTGCAAGCCTTGAAGTAATCCAAAGAATAGGACCTTGCAATGCAAAGATAAAAGTAGCTAATATTGAGGATGTAAGAGTTTCCAAGAGACAGTTTGTGATTGACAGGGCAAAAGAGCTCTTGAAAGAACTTATAGAGTCCGTAATGCCTGATAGCCAGGAACTGGCAGATGAAGTATCATATGCAGTCAGGGTTATGGAAATACAGGAATATGGCAAGGACAGGCTGCCAGCAGGACCTTCAGTAGATGAGAGCGACGAAGTTATTGTTGTTGAAGGAAGAGCAGATGTGCTCAACCTGTTAAAGCAAGGCTTCAAGAACGTGATTGCAATGAACGGCACCAGCGTCCCAGAAACAATAATTGAGCTGAGCAAGAAAAAGACCTTGACAGCATTTGTTGACGGAGACAGAGGAGGAGACCTGATCCTAAAAGAGCTAGGAGGAGTTGCAGAGATAGACTTTGTGACCAAGGCACCTGACGGCAAAGAAGTAGAGGAGCTGACCAAGAAAGAAATACACAAGGCACTAAGGGCAAGAGTTGCATTTGAGCAGGCAAAAACAGATGTTACAACAGAAGGAGGAAGAGGAGAGAGGATCGAAGAGAGAAGAGCTCCTCAGCAAGCTCCTGCAAGGGACTACAGGGATAACCGCCAAGACAACAGAGTAGACAGGAGGCCGCCAATGCAGCAACAGCCAAGGCCAATGCAACAGCCACAAGCACCAGCACCTGTAGGCAAGCCAAAAGAGCCAACACCTCATGAGAAAGAAGTGTTTGAGGAAATGCTTGAAGACTTAATAGGAACAAGAGGAGCTTACCTGCTTGATGAGAAGCTCAATATTCTTGGAAAAGTCCCATTGTCAGAGCTCCAAGGCACCATCAAGAGCTTACACTCAGGAATATACGGCGTAGTGCTTGACGGAATAATAGACAAGGACTTGCTCATGATAATGGAAAGAGCCAATGTGAGCTTCCTAGTGGCCATGGACACAAAAATCAAGTCCCAGGGCAGAGTCAACGTATTGATAAGCGATGACTTGTAAGGCGCCTGCGGCCTGAAAATTATTTTAAATTCTTTTCTTAATTTTTAATTAAGATTCAAAAATTTTTAATTTTTGTTTTATTCATTCTTTTATTTTTTTAATTACTAATTTTCTAGAAAATATGCTCTTATCATGTAACTACTTTTAGATGGTCAAATATCGAAATTTTTATAAATAACCCTACTTTGATATTCTGAAAATGGATTTAGATAAGCTAAAATTTGAGCTGAAAGAGAAAATTAGCGATTATTGGGGAGGGTTCACTGGCCTTTTAAGGGATACTAAAGCAGAAGTTGCTATAGGCGCAGGAATTGGATTAGCAGCTGCCATGATGTTCAGCTGGCATCATGAAAGCATCAAAGGAAAAATAATTCCTCTAGGATTCTCTGAAATAACGCAGATAGAAAAAGAGGCAGAAAAGCAAAAAACAGAAGTGCCTCCGCTCACAAGGTATTACACAAGCGCCAATGATTTAACCATGAAGGTTTTTGAGTGCTGGAACAAATCCAATGAGTTAATTCTATGGGGGAGCAACAATCACTCTTTTGCAAGAGAGCTTGAAAACAGGATTGACCCGTCAATGAGAATCCATCATTATGAGATTACAGACTTCACAAAAGCCCTTCCTAATCAAGCTGATTCTGCTCTTATCAAATTAAAGGATTTCCTTGAAGTGCTTGGCAGGATAAAGCAAGTTAATAGTCATTTTGATGACGCTTGGAGTGAAAGCCATTTTAATGTTTACAGACCTGAACCCAGGACGGTTGTAGATTCCAATGGGAATAGTCGTATAGAAATTGATATGGTGTATGCTTATACAATCCATTCATACAGCTATGACAAAAAATCAGGAGAGGCTGCTTCAAAATCATTGGATGATTTGCTGGCCAAACACCCGCGCCTGGAGCTAAAGGAGAAATTCATGGTTTCGCCAGTCACGCATGCAGATAATGAGCGGGCAATAGAGAAGAGCAGGGAAAAAGAGCTAAAAGGGAAACGACTTGCGCCAGAGGAGTTGGTTAAATATGCTGGCACATGGGCTTGGGGTTCAACTTTAAACACTAATATGCCTAAAATCGCTGAGATGATGTACTCGCTAATTAATGATTCTCAATGGTGGAACAAAGCAAAAGCAAGAGCCCGCAGCACCTCTTACCCCACTTTTTCACCTTCTGATTCTGGCCCTATTGAATTCCAGGTTGCAGAAAGGGCTCTTGATGATGGGATTACTTTAGATACGAATATTTCGCAAATAAAAGAAGGAATTGATTTTGTAAAGACATTTGCACCTAACTTGCATCAGAAAATTGTTGAATATGTTGATGTTACTTTGAATGGGAAAAAAGGCAGCCCTGGAAGCTTAAAAAGGCAGATACTCTCAGAAGCACAAAAGGCTTATTCAAAAAACTTCAAGTCAGGCTTTGATGTTCACCCATCCAAATGGTACATGGTAGTTTTATGGAGCCTTGCAGGAGCTGCAGCAGGCGCAGGCATAGGATTTGGAGCTGACTGGCTAGGAGAAAGATTTGACATATACGATGAAAAGAAATATAGAGGATATAAACTAAGTGACTATCACGATAGGATTAATCATTTCTAAACGCAACATTTTTTAAACCCATAATTTATTCTATATTTCATGCCAAGAGAATCGCGCGAGGAATGGAAGACTTACAAGAATGTGTTTGACCAGTTAGCGCTCTTGAATCTTGAGAAGCTCAGGAGTGAAGGCCACTTTGATGAACTGCAAAGCCCAATAGCTCTTGGCAAGGAAGCTAACATCTTCACTGCGAGCAAAGGCGATGACACTATTATTGTCAAGGTTTATCGCTTAGAGAACTGCAACTTCAACCAGATGTACAGGTACATTGCTCCTGACCCTAGGTTTGCTGGCTTGAAAAAAAGGAGGAGACTGGTAATCTTTTCCTGGGTTCAGAGAGAATACCGTAACCTGCTCAAGGCAAGAGAAGTAATCCGTGTCCCAAAGCCAATAGCTATAAAGGATAACATCCTGCTCATGGAGTTCATTGGCAGGGATAATGAGATTGCTCCAATGCTAAAGAATGAAAAGCCCAAGAATCCCAAGGATTTCTTTAAAAGAACAATTAAGAGCATCAAGGCATTGTATGATATTGGCCTTGTTCATGCTGATTTGTCAGAGTTCAACATCCTTAATTTTGAGGAAGAGCCTGTTTTTATTGACCTGAGCCAGGCCACCACAACCCAGCACCCCCAGGCAAGGGAGTTCATGGAAAGAGACATACACAATATTGTCAAGTTCTTCAAGAGGCTTGGAGTAAAGGCTGATGAGAAGGAAGTTTTTGATAGCATTATAAAGAAGAGTTAGGGCTTTAAACATAAACATTTAACAAAAATAAAATATTTTTGAAAATGTTTTTACAAACATTTATAAAAAAAATCTGTCTCCGCTCATTTATGCCTAGGAAAAAGAAGCAGGAAGAAGTGGTTGAAGCAAGTGCAGAGCCAGAGGAGTCTGGAGAGGAAGAAGAGACTGAGTATTCTAATAATTATTTGGCTGAAGGCTCTGATTATTCTCACGCTATCAAGATTCCTAGGGACAGGATTGCTGTTCTTATTGGCGTCAAGGGCAAGGATAAGCATGACTTGGAGGATTGGTCTGGCGCAAAGATTGATGTTGATTCTACTGAGGGAGATGTTGTGATTACTGGCAAGGATGCCTTGAAGCTTTTTGAGCTAAGAGAAATAATACAGGCAATAGCCAGGGGGTTCAGCCCTGAAACTGCCAGTCTATTATTAAAGCCTGACTATATGCTTGAAATAATTAATCTCAAGGATTATGGCCTTGATAAGCCTAACAAGCTGATGAGAGTAAAGGCTAGAGTGATAGGAACAGGAGGCAAAGCCAGGCGGGTTGTTGAGGAGATGACAGACACTCAAGTGTGCGTTTATGGCAAGACCATAGGCATTATTGGCGAGTGCACAGGCGTAAGCAGCGCAAAGAGGGCAATTGATCTCTTAGTCAAGGGCAGCATGCACTCAACTGTTTTCAAATGGCTTGAAAACCAGAGGAGAAAAGCCAAGAGGGAACAGCAGGGATTCTGAGGCTTAATTTGACAAGGTGGTAAAATGAAAATTCTTAATACTGAAAAAGAAGATTATCATGTTCATTCGTTAAATTTCTCAGATGGATTTAACACTATTGACGAGATGGTTAGGTATGCCGGCGAAATTGGCATGAAAAAGCTTGTTTTTGCAGACCATTCCCAGGCCGCTCTTGATGCAGAAGGCATAATGAAAAAGAATTTCAGGGCGACTATTGTGGGTGGCAGATGGAAGAATGTGATTAACAATGTAGAGGTTATTTTTGGCATAGAGGCAGATTTGCTTAATGAGCAAGGGGACATATGCAATCAAATCCAGAATAAGACATCTGATTTTATTATTCTTTCCTATCACAGGCGGACTTATAAAGGAGATAAAAAAAAGTTGACACAAGCTTTTATTAATGCAATTGAAAGGCATCATGAAGAAATAAAAATGATAGGGCATTTGCATATATCCTTTCTTGAGGGATTAGAGATTGATGTTGCCAAAATTGTGGCATTGGCTAACAAATACAAAATTCCATTGGAGCTGAACTGCAAATACCTCTCAATAGGTGGAGAGTCTGAAAAAAACCCTGAAAATATTGCCAAACAGATAGAAGCAATAAAGCTGATGCTCTCAAAAGCAGACCAAGTGTATGTTAACAGCGATGCTCACACACTCTGGGAGCTGAAAGAATTAAGAAAAATCGGATTCAAGTTCCTGAAGGAGAATGGGTTTATCAACTAGATTATCACTCCTTATTTTGTTCTCACTATTTGGTGATAAAAAAAACGAAAGATTTATAAAGCTCTCTCCCCTATAACCACTAAAATGGATAGTTTACTTAATATTGAACATGTTTATTTTCCTGCACTTAAGCCAGGGCAAGACATCGGATACAATTATCTGCAAAAGGAAAATGATTTAAGAGCAGGTAAGGAAATTTCTAGCAGCATTGAAGAGATAGTGAACAGGACCAGAGCTGAACTAGGCGTTGCTGATATTCCTCCTATATCTCTGGATAAGGCTAAGGCTGAAGAATTAAGGCAGGCAATAAAATCCCAGAAACCCTGGAAAGAGAATTTCCATTTTTTAATGAATTTGGCTGGAATACCTGCAGAGTCCCAAAGTGAAGATGCAATATATCTTCCCTGGTGGAATGATTTGCTGCTTCATGTTTCAGATGAAAAATATGAGAAAGGGAAGCTTTCTTTGGATGCATCAATAGCGCATTCATACGCTACCCAACTGCTCAGACGCGGAAAAATTAAAGCTCCTCCAATGAAGGCAATATCCATAAGCAATGTCTTAATTACTTCTGATGACTTTATAGTCTTGGGATGGAGAGGAGGGCATAATTTTGGGGATACAATAATGTCTGTACCAGCAGGCTCAATAGAATATCATACTGGCAAAGACCCTATCTTTGAATCACTAACTGCAGAGCTTGACGAAGAAGTAGGATTATCTCAGGATGATGTTGTCTCAGCTGAGCTAATAGGCAAACTGAATGGCGGAATGATTGAGGGCAACCCTCATTATGTTACCAGAGTTAAAACAACAAGGTCTCTTGCACAGACTCTCAAGCACTGGGATATTGCCAAAGACTATAAGGAGCACAAGCATATGTTTGGCTACCCTGATGATTGCCAGTTTGTAAGCAATCGGATCAAAAACAACCTGTTTAATATATCAAAAGCAAATCAGGAAAACATGTCAGCGACAACACCAGAAAACACAGGAGCAATCCTGCACCAATGCGCTGCTGCTCTTTTGGTTCATTATATCAACACTGGAGGCATCTATACATATAAGCCGGATTTTAACCAAGCGAGGTGGAATGAATTATGAAGGGAAAAAGAAAAACCCTAGTGTTATTCGATGTTGGAGCTGTTCTTGTGAAGCTAGACTATAAAAGCTTTTTTGAAAAGGCAGCTGAGATAAAGGGATGCACAAAAGAAGAATTTGTGCAGATGTACAATGCATCTAATATTGAAGTTGATGCAATGCTGGGAAAAATGTCTTCTGAGGAGAACCTTGAAAAGGTAGCAAGGCTTGTTTCTCCATCCTGTCCTATGCCAAATGAGCAGGTAAAGGCTTTGCTAGAGCTTAACTGGCCAGGAGAAATAAGAGAGGTTGTTGATTTGAAAGAGAGGATTTTCCAGGCAGGCTACTCAATAGGGCTTTTGTCTAATATGAGCCCGTTTGCACTTGAGACTATAGGTAGAAAGTGGCCCGACATCTTTAAGCTCTATGATAATTCAATGCCTGCGATTTACTCATTCAAGGTTGGCTCACTAAAGCCCCAGCCGAAAATATATGAGCAGATTAAAGGATATGACAAGGTCATCTTTATCGACGACAAGGAAAGCTATCTCAGAACAGGGATTGAGCAGTTTGGATGGGCAGGAATACTTTTCACACCATACATTGACCCTTCTGAAGCAATTCGTGCACAGCATAATGATAGTTCAAGGCCAGCGCACAATTTTTATGTGGCAGCTTCTGGAAAAGAGCTTGAGAAACGCCTTCAAGGGTGTGGAATAAATGTCTGATCTGACTTCTTTAGATAAATCATTAGAGCAGAGGGTTGAAAACCCAGTTGAAAAACCAACGCTTCTTAGTGAACTTAAAGTACAGATAAAAAACTATCCTGCAAACTGGAAATATTACATGAAAGGACTAATTGTTCCTCTTCTTGCTTCTACAGCCGGCGCAGCGATTGGACCAAAGGCTGCCCATGCCCTGGGGTATACTAGTGAATTTGCTTCACTCGTTGGCAGCTATGTAATAGGATATGCATGCGGTTATAGTACCGCTTTTGGCATTGAATACCTAAGAAACAAAGAAAAGTACAAGAAACTGTTTAGCAAGGAATTTGGAAAATTTGTTGGGACATTTATTGCAGCTGATTATGTTGCAGACATTTCTGTTTTCCAGACAACCATGCTATTCTCAAACTTTATGCTCAAGGAACATACTGAAATGGCAGACAGCCTGAGAAGATCTACCTCTTGGATGTTTGGTGGCTTTTGCTGGATAAGTGCAATGGCAGGAATGCACCCTATATCTAGAAGAATAAATGATTATCTAAACTCTTCTGTTAAGAAATTGTATCATAAAATTGCAGATAAAAAAAATATTGCGTCTCCTATGTTATGATAAATTATCATATCTGTTCTGATTTTTCAGCAACCTTTATAAATAACTTATCACCTTTTTAAAGTTCTAATTAAAATGGCTGAAGCAATCAAGGCAGAGGAAATGGCAAAAAAGCAGAGAGAAATCTCTATTGCTGAGTTCTTTGAGAAGAACAGGCACTTGCTTGGGTTTGATAATAAAAGAAAAGCTCTTCTCACAGCAGTTAAGGAAGCTGTTGATAATTCTCTGGATGCTTGTGAAGAAGCAGACATACTCCCAGAAATCATGATTGAGCTTGTTGACATGGGCAATGACAGGTTCAGGACAGTGATAGAAGATAATGGCCCCGGAATTGTTTCTAACCAGATACCTAAGGTTTTTGCAAAGCTCTTGTACGGCAGCAAGTTCCACAGGCTTAAGCAGAGCAGGGGGCAGCAGGGAATAGGAATTAGCGCCAGCGTCATGTATGCCCAGCTCACAACTGGCAGGCCTGCAAAGATAATATCAAAAATAGCTCCTGATAAGCCTGCTCATTACTATGAATTAAAAATTGACACTACTAATAATAAGCCGCTAATTCTCAAGGATGAGGAGCAGGAATGGGAAAAGCCTCAGGGTACAAGAGTAGAACTTGATTTGGAAGGAAGCTATTTGAAAGGTCCTCAAAGCGTTGATGAATACCTTAAGCAGACAGCAATAGTTAATCCTCATGTTAACATTACCTATGTTAATCCTAAGGCAGAGCAGATAATCTTTCCTAGGGCAACGCAGGTATTGCCAAAGCAGCCTATTGAGATAAAGCCCCATCCCTACGGCGTAGAGCTGGGAATACTTTTGAAAATGCTGAGCAACACAGATAACAGGACTCTTCAGGCGTTCCTGACAAGCGAGTTCTCAAGAGTAGGGCCTGGCACTGCAAAGGAAATATGCGAGAAAGCACTTGTGTCTCCAAGCACTTCGCCCAGGAAAATCACAAGGGATGATGCAGAGAAGCTCATCAATGCAATTAAGAATACGCAAATCATTAGCCCACCCACAAACTGCATAAGCCCGTTAGGAGAAGAGGCTTTTGAAAAAGGCTTGAGAAAAGAAGTTAATGCAGAATTCTACTGCGCAGTCACAAGGAAGCCTGCTGTTTATCGAGGAAACCCTTTCCAGGTAGAAGTAGCTATTGCTTATGGAGGCACTCAGCCAGCAGACGAGTCAGTTAACTTGTTAAGGTTTGCTAATCGTGTTCCATTGCTTTACCAGCAAGGAGCTTGCAGTGTTTACAAGAGCGTGACCCAGACTAACTGGAAGCCTTATGGCTTGAACCAGAGCAATGGTGCATTGCCAAATGGCCCAGTAACAATTGCTGTTCACATAGCAAGTGTATGGGTGCCATTTACTTCAGAATCAAAAGAAGCAATTGCTCATTACCCCGAAATCATTAGCGAGGTAAAGCTTGCTTTGCAGGAAGCAGGAAGAAGATTACAGACCTATGTTCACAAAAAGCACAAAGTAAAGAATCAGCTTGATAGAGCCAACCTTTTTGAAAGGTACATACCTGAGGTTGCTGACTCTCTTTCAAGGCTAACAGGAGAAAGCAAGGAAAAACTTCTCAAGAAACTGCAGGAAATGATAAAGAAGGAAGAGATACAAAAAGAAATCATGGACATGGAATCATTAAAAGGAGAAGTTGATGAAGATGAGAAAAGTGATAACGGAAATGGTAATGGCAATGAAAAAGAGTGATAAGAATAGTTAAGCCCTCCCCGGCACTTGAGGGGACTTAAAATGAAAAAGTTTTTTTAACTAAAAACTAAAAAACGAAAAAATTAAGGGCGCCTCAATCGGCGGCGAGCCTAAAAACTTAAAAAGCAAAATGGCAAAAGCAAAAGAAGAAACTAAGAAAGAACCTAAGACTGAAGCTAAGAAAGAATCCTTGAGCGGGAAAGAAGCTGCAAATACTGCTGACGCAAAAAAAGAGCTCATCAAGCTAGGCTTTGGTATTATAGATGATATTAACAAGGGAAAAAACCCTCACATAGAACTATCTGTAAGAGGCTTGAGCAATGTGGTTTATGACAAGGAATCAAAAACCATTGGCCTGGGAGACAAGACAGCGCAGAGATTCTTCTTTAATGTTGCCCATTCAAAAAAATTCCTGCAAACAATAGAGATTGCTTCCATATGCAAGAACCTGCTTGATGTTACCAAGCACGCAAGCCTGAGAGACGTATTCTACATGGCAAAGAGGACCATCCCTAACACCAAGATTAATGTTGTTGACGAGCAGACAGAATCAGACAAATCCATAGAGGACTTGGAGCTCATCACAGGCTATTCTAGAGAAAACCTTAATGTTAATGCTAATAAGATGGGAAGCGTTGCAGGCAAAGTAGTTGTTGAAGACTCTGGAGACATAATCGACTGGTCAAAGCTAGGTTCAGGAGGATGGTCAATCCCAAGCAATGTTGAGAATATCAAGTTCAAGAAAGTAGAAGCTAGGTATGTTATTTACATGGAGAAAGCAGCAGTATGGGAACGTCTTCACGAAGACAAGTTCTGGGCAAAGCAGAACTGCATAATCATGTCATCACAAGGACAAACAACGCGAGGAATCAGAAGGCTTCTCCAGAGATTAAGCACAGAGCATAAGCTGCCAATATATGTCCTTGCAGATAACGACCCTTGGGGTTGGTATATTTATTCTGTCTTGAAGTTCGGCAGTATCAGTCTTGCTCACATGGCAGATGAGATGGCAATATCAGATGTCAAGTTCCTGGGAATAACCTGCGATGATGTAGTTAACTACGACCTGAAAAGGCATTTCATCAAGCTGACAGATAAGGACATCGCAAGACTTAAGCAGATGCAGAACTATGAATGGTTTGTGAAGCACAAAGGGTGGCAGAGGCAGTTCAAGATGATGAAAGACTTCGGCGCAAAAGTAGAAATCCAGGCTCTCTCGTCAAAAGGCATAAGCTTTATTTCTGAAAAATATCTGCCAGAAAAGATAAAGAAACAAGAGTTCTTGGACTAGAGTTCAAATTTTAGAGGATATTATTCATGCTAAAATCAAAAAATAATAATTTTTTGGTCCAAAAATCCCGTGGTTTTTTGAAATCAAAAAATAATAATTTTTTGGTCCAAAAAACCCATGGTTTTTTGAAATCAGATTTGCACATTCACACCCATGAAGACCCTTATGATTCATGGTTTGTGAAGTATTCTGCAAAAGACCTTATAAGGCTGGCTGCCAAGCAAAAGTTTGAAGTATTATCCATAACCAATCACATGAGCGTGTTCTTTAATCAGGCTATTAAGAGTTATGCAAAAAAGAAAGGAATCCTCCTTATCCCTGGCGCAGAGGCCAGGATACAGGGAAAAGACGTTTTAATAATTAATATAACTAATGATGAGCTTGCAAAAATAAAAAAATTTGATGACCTTGAAAAAATAAAGGATTCTGCGCTGATAATTGCTCCTCATCCTTTTTTCCTAACAGGCCACTGCCTGGATACCAAGCTTGTAAAGCACATTGACAAATTCCATGCAATAGAATTCAGCCACTTTTACACCAAAGCCTTGATTAATCCTTTTTTTAAGTTCATAGCAGGCAATCCAAGAGCTGTTGCAATAGCAGAAAAATATCATAAGCCAATAATAGGCACTTCTGATGCTCACAAACTCTACGAGCTAGGCTCCACCTTTACCTGGATTGATTCTTCAAAGAACAAGGATGCAGTTATAGACGCTGTTAAGCGCAACAGGATAAGGATAGATACTAATCCAATGCCCACCTATTTATTCTTTAGGAGAATGTTTGGCGCATTTATCAAGGAAGGAGTTATGAAGCAAACCATACTAAGGAAGAGCATAGAAAAGAGAAAAAAAGCTGCTTTGCAAAAGATTTAAATAATCCCTGAACTAGAGGTTTATATTGAGTTATAAAGAGGTTAATATTTTATGGCAAATCCAATTGCTCAACTAAGGCCTGGGAATGAGAGAGATATCTTAGCCACCAGGTTTGAGTTTGAGAATGAGGAAACATTTCATTTGAAGAATCTTTACAAGCTAATATGGGAGTGGATGGGTGATGAAGGCTTTGTATCTGTAGACAGTGGTGATGACAAGATTGAAGCCCTTTATGTGGACCGCTCATTTGCTAATGGCCAGAAAGAGCACAGGATATGGTGGAGAGGAGTCCAGACCCCGAGGGATAACAAATACTATAGGTATTACTTGAAAATCGACTGGGTAGTTCTTTACATGAAAAAGATTGAGATCATGCATAAAGGACAGAAGTTTACCACTAATAAAGGCGATGTTATCCTATTCATAGAAGCATGGCTGCAGCTTGATTACCAGAATAAGTGGCAGAAGAACCCTATCCTTAAGATTTTTGACAGATGGTTCAGGGAAAGGTTTTATCTAGAAAACATTAAGAGCTATAAGCATGACTTGTATCTTACAGCTTTCAGGCTGCACAACACCATAAAGCAATATCTCCAGCTAAAACAGCCTGTTGACTGGGGCAAGCCCTTCCATCCGGAAAGAGGAGTGTGAATTCTTATTTTTATGTGGTGTTTTTAGAAATTAGCAAAGAATTTGCTAGTTCTAAAAGCTTCGCTTTTAGAAAGCTTTTTAAATATATGATTATCCTCTGCAATATAATCATTTTTAACAAGTTTTAATGGTGAGGATTATGACTGGTGAGGTTAAGAGGAAAGGAGCAGTTAACTTTAAGATTGGTAATTACATCGTGATTGATGGAGCTGCTTGTTCAGTGACAGGAATCCAGACTTCAAGGCCTGGAAAGCACGGCCATTCCAAGGTCAGGCTTGAGGCTGTCGGCATCATCGACAACAAGAAGAGGCAGCTGCTTACCCCTGGCCACGCAGAACTTGATGTGCCTGTTATTGACAAGAAGAACGCTCAGGTCCTGAGCGTTAGCGGCGACATGGCTAACGTTATGGACATTGAGACTTACGAGATATTTGACATGGCAATTCCAGAGGAGCTCAAAGGCAAGATTACGCCAGAGACCGTGGTGGTTTATTGGATTATACTCGATGATAAAGTAATGAAACAAATCAAAACCGCCTAAGCGGTTTTGGTTGCCGCAAAAAACTAGTTTTTTTGCAGCAGATCAAGACTGCGTAGCAGTCTTGGCTGTCCCAAAAACAAAGTTTTTGAGGACAGATCAAAACGGCGTAGCCGTTTTGGCTGTCCAAAAATAAAAATTTTTGCAACAAATAAAGACTGGCTAAAAACAATATAATGATTTTTATAGGAATATATTATGGCAAAACAACAAAAATTAAAAATTTCATCAAACTCTTGTTTGATGAACCAGCAAATCCAATATTTGCTGATTTTTGAGTTTTCCCCTCAAAAATACACGAGGTGTTTTTGATGGCAAAATTCCCAGAAGCTGAAGGAAGGCTTTTCAAGAGCATTTTTGTATGCAGGCGATGCAAGGCCAAGATAAGGGCACCTGTGCTCAAGGTCATGGCTGGCAAAATTAAGT
>Ga0315286_10000117_pt1 | contig 55802 bp, 65 predicted proteins | sample YL17G10_0_MG_FD_205038 | JGI IMG/M metagenome (GOLD analysis project Ga0315286, IMG submission 205038) | Sediment microbial communities from Yellowstone Lake, YNP, Wyoming, USA - YL17G10_0 | ecosystem: Environmental > Aquatic > Freshwater > Lake > Sediment | place: USA: Wyoming | collected...
TTTTTTGTGCCGTCGGGCGAAGCGACAAAGATTCGCAGGCCGACTCCCGCCTGCGGGCCGGCAAGACCGACACCTTTATATTGAACCATAAGGTCTATCATCCTGTCGGCAAGGGCACGAATAGAGTCGTCGATTTTCTCAACGGGTTTTGCCTTTTGGCCGAGGACCGGCGCAGGAAAGCGGATTATACAGCATTTGCCAACATCAAACATTCTCAACTCCCGCCTGTTTCTCGTCAAATTCATCGCCTTTGAAGGTGTGGCCGAGATAACTCTTTTTAACAAGCTCGTTTTTGACTATTTCGGCAGGAGAACCGTGGGCGATGACCCTGCCGTGGTCGATAATGTAAGCCTTGTCGGAAACTTCGAGCGTCCTTTCAACGTTGTGGTCTGTTATAAGAATACTTATGCCCGAAGAAACGAGCCTTCGAATTTCGACCTGCAAATCCTCAACAGTAATCGGGTCAACGCCGCTGAAAGGCTCATCGAGCAGGATTAAAGAAGGATTAGTAATCATAGCGCGTGCGATTTCGAGCTTTCTGCGTTCGCCGCCGGACAAGAACCTGGCCTGACTATCGGTCACTTCATCGAGGGCAAACCTCTGTATCAGCTCGTCAGCTCTTTTATGCCGCTCCTGCGGAGTAATCGACATTGTTTCGAGAATGGCCAGCAGATTGTCGCGGACGGTCAATCGCTGAAAGACACTCGGCTCCTGTGAAAGATAACCCATTCCAAGGCGTGCCCTTTTGTACATCGGCAGATTTGTAATGTCCGTTCCCTCAAAGACCACATTGCCGGCATTGGGATTAATCATCCCTATCACCATCCGAAATGTTGTGGTTTTGCCCGCGCCGTTTCTGCCGAGCAGCCCTACGATAGTCCGCTGCTCTACTGTAATTGAGACCTGATTGACGACGGTCCTGCCGGAATACTTTTTGACCAGGCCGTGCGTTTCGAGAAGAGTCATATCCACCAATTGTTTACCTTTCGAAAAATACAGTCGGCTATTATAACAGAGAATCTGTCCCGTGAAAACCTTCTTTTGCCGAGAATTTGGGATGGTTAAGGAGCCAGTGATACATAGGGGTATCAGCCTTAATAAACAGCTTTTGCAGCAAACAAAAAAGGCCGGTGAGGAAACCAGCCTTTCATTATAATTATTTTTCGCCAGGACAAATTTATTATTCGCTATTTATTCTTAAAAAATAGGTAAACCCCGATGAAGTAGTCTTAAGGCGCTCCATGAAGCAACATAAAGACACTTCACAGGGCAGGCGTCCCCTATTTATTCATTTATTTCCGAGGGCAAGAGTGTGAGTTTCACCGGCAGAAACGTCTTTTAATCTTGCGCAAAATTGGGTCGAATAACATTGAGAGGAAATAAGAACTGATAAAATTACAAAAAGTGTTTTTGTCTTCACTTTGTTCCTCCTTAATTGTTGAACGCAAATTTAAACCTCGTTATTTCGTTTTTCTTAACACTAATAGGCCGAACCCGAACAACAATAAACTTACCGGTTCTGGTATCAAATTGAATCTTGCATATTCTGATTGACTAACACCATTGATGGTAAAGAAATTGTTATCCAATAAATAACCGGTCAATATCCCTTCCAAATCTCCTGGCATAGGTGTATAATTAAAGCCATGACCATAAATATTAATTGTAGCTGGATGATCTCCCCCATAGTTAATAAAAGCATTATCTATCAGAATGTTGCCCTCAGAAATATTTACAAGCCCATCATCCATAACATTAAATGTACCAAAGGTTATATTCCCTCCGCTTAAAACCAATTCTGCATTATTGTATATCTTGACATGCTGAGCACTCAGTATGCCTTCATTAAGTACCCCTCTACCACCTATGCCGTTCCAATTTCCAAATAGATACAGACCAAATAAATTGGCTAAACCTCCTGTCATATGAAAATTACTCAAAGCATAAATATCGACCTCAGGATAAGAACCTGTAATCTGTCCTCCCGACATATTGAATACGCTACTGTCGTGGGTGTACAGCTTGTTTATCTGACCGCCGGACATATTTACGACAGTGCCATTGTTTTGGACGTATACATTATCGTAAGTGTTTCCATCGGTAATCGTGCCGCTCGATGTGAAAGTAATATTTGTTGAATAAGCCCAGACTGGCAGCAGCAATAGAATTGCCAAAAGAATTGAAATCCGTTTTCTTCCTTCCATCGTTTTCTCCTTAATTAAATTGTCACACTATAAACTACCACATATAAGTTCTTTTGTCAAGAAAAAACCTCCAAAAACACCTTATTTTTCAAGCGTAAAGCGCGGTGTGAAAAATTATTCTTAATGGTTACGATGTATCCTGTTGTTTTTCTATTGTTGAGGATTATAGCGGTTCAGATTTTTTCGTTTTGAGTGTCAGGAGAGCAATTTCGGGCGGGCAGTTAAATCTTGCTATCACATTGCCGGAGGCGCCGGCGCCTGCGGTTGTGAAACCAGTCATATTTTTGTGCCGCCAGAGACCTTTTACAAGTTTTCGCGGGATTTTTGCGGATTTAATCAAAGAGATTCCGCCTGGCAGGCAAATCTGGCCGCCGTGGGTGTGGCCCGCGAAAAAAAGATTAAACCCGTGCTTCCGGGCCTGCCTGTAAAGCTGCGGACTATGAGAGAAAAGGATTTTAAATGAGCCGGCAGGTATGCCGCGTGACGCAAGACCTATGTCGGCACAGTCAAAAATATAACAGTCATCAACGCCGGCAAGATAAATCGCTGCTCCATCACGTTCAATCGCGACATTTTCATTTATGAGCATTGTTACGCCAAGGCCCTGGAGGAAAACCGCGATTTCATAATAATCGTGATTGCCGAGGATGCCGTAAATCCGCCCGGTTTTGATGTGCTCGATAATCCTTCGCATCCGCTGTTTGGTTTTGGAGAAATCGTACCTGTCGTAAAGGCTGTAATCGCCGCCGAGAAAACAGTAATCGCAGCGGAGGTCCTTAATCAGCTCGATTGTTTTGTCGGTCAGGGAGTCGAGACCTTCAATGTGGAAATCCGAGATAAAAAGGATACGGCAATTATTGAAACTTTCCGGCAGACCTTCAAGTTCAAGCGTTGTCTCATTAAGTCTCAAATCCATCGCGTTGACAAGGCCGCGATGCGCAAGACCTGTTACTTTCAAAGCGAAATGTATCAGCGGCGACCAGGTGTGAACGCGAACCAGATTGCCGAGAAAGCTATCCCGCGCATATCTGTGCCATTTCTTCCTGTAATCCTCAAGATAGAACCGGTTGGGATGAATCCTGTTCATCGGCCCTTTTATGCCTTAACGAGTTATTGACAACCTGATTTTTTGTGCTTAAATGATACCTTGTAAAATAAAAATAATCCAGACTAAACAATTGAAGAACCAGAGACAGGGAAAAAACGATGAGAAAGGTAAAATTGATTTTATTGATTGTTATGGGGGCGTTATTTGTCTGCAGCAATGTGCAGGCAAAAGAAGCCGTATCTGTTCAGCCGCAGGCCAAAGAGCCGAACCTGCCGCAGGACGCCAACCATGTCGTTATGATTTTTGACGGAAAAGAACTTACTCTTCGGCAGATAGGGTATCTGAGTCCCGTCCCCGATTATGCGGCGGCAGAAGAAATAGCCAAGTTCTGGCTGGATACGCAGCTTCTTTATGAAGAGGCTGTAAAAAGAGGCATCGACAAAGACGAAAAGGTGAAGTTTCTGGCTGATTTGAACTACAAAAAGACCATAGACTCAGAACTGGCGGCGAGAGTCAGAAATGATGTGAAAGTTGCCGACGAGGAGGTTCGTAAATACTATGAGGAAAATAAACAGACTGATTCGAGCCTGAAAGAGCCGATGTATCTGAGCTTTTCCCATATTACCTTAAACAGCCTCGAAGAAGCCAACTCTGTGCTTAAAAGAATCGAAGCCGGAGAAGATTTTAACGTACTCGCAAAAGAACTGTCGAAGGCAACAGATGCGCAAAAAGGCGGAAAGGCAAATAAATTTCAGGAAAATACCGTAAAAAGCCGATTCGGGGAGGTTTTTCTCAACGCATTGCTCGGCGCAACGGAAGGCCAGGTAATAAGGCCGGTCAAAAACAAGGACGGAAAATACGAAATTGCAAGGCATGAAGGAAAAAGAGCAGCGAAAATAAAGGATTTTGACAAAGTAGAGCAGACGATAAAGACAAATCTCGAAAACCAGGCGAGAAAAAAAGCCGTGGAGGACCTGATGAACGGCCTGAGGGAAAAGGCAAAGCAGAGATATAAAATGACGCCGGCGCCTGCTGAAAAACTCGACATGCAGCAAAATGATAAAAATTCCAAACAAAGTAATAATTAATTGTTGACAGTTTTTTTCAGGAGCATTAAAATAATTACATAACCGGAGAATTTATTAAAAGGTTGCTTTAAGGGCAAAAGTCATTTGCTCATCCACAAAGCAACTTTTTTTATTGCCTGAATTTATGTGCCGTGATACTGCAAAGAATTACGTGGTTTATTATCGAGCGGTCATTTAAAATATCAGAGGTCTTGTTGAAGAAATGGATTTGATTCCGGCAAACTAACAGATGCAGAAGCTGGAAAATATTTTTAGACGGGTTTTCTTTCTGGTTTTTTCCGCAGCGGGGATTTGTGCCGTCGCGCTGACGGTGCTCGGCCCTGAATGGAAAAGCCTTTATCAGATGGAAGCCGCGGTAAAACAGACGGAACAGAACAACCGGAAAATTGAGGAGATTATAAAAGACCACCAGATGCTTTCGGCCCAAATCAGTAAAGATGCCAATATCCTCAAACGCCTCGCTCCACTTGAGCTGGGCGAACAGCTCGATGAGCCTAACCAGCCTGTCGCCAAAATAACGGCGGACACCCTTGCCAGGGCAAAAGCCGTGCTCGAGCAGCAGCGAACGCAGGATGATTCGGACAGTTCCGAAGTGCCGAAATGGCTCCAAAGGTGCACAACCGCTGAGAACCGGATTATACTTTTTGCAGCAGGAGCAGGTTTAGTAGTGATTTCCTTTGCGTGCTTTGGAAGGAAAGAGGACAAGAAAGTAAAGAAGTAAGGGGGAAATTTGGCCGAAGGCCGTTCCGCGTTTTTGCGATTTACTTTCTGATTTTCAGCAAGTACCGCAATTTTTTCCCTGCTGAAGCAAAAAATATCCTGAACCTGATTGCATATTCGAGTGCGCTAAAACTACAGTCTTTATTTTCGTGCCGGGCAATTGTCAGGACCGAAAGGGCCTTGTGCGGATTTTTCATCGAAAGATAAGTCTTTGCAGTCTCAACAGCGAGCGCGGAATTTTTCGGTTCAAGCTCAAGGGCATAATCCAGAAACTGTTCGGAATCGTCGAACTCGCCGCGGAGAGCGAGCGCTTTTGCCAGGTAGAGATAATTGACGGCGCCGGGTGACTGGAACTCTGCGACCCTTAAAAAACAATGTATGGCATAATCAAGCCGGCCAAGCTCCATCATCGTCAGGCCGATAGGCAGTAAAATTTCGCTTTGCTGGATATCAAGCTCAAGTTCGGAGGCAAACAGACCGAAAGCCTCATCCTTTCGGCCCTGCTGCAAAGCCAGCCGGCCAAGCCTGAACCTCGGGCCCGGCAGACGAGAGTCCAGTTGTATTGCCCTGTGATAATATTTTTCGGCGGCTTTGGCATCGCCGCGATTCAGTTCTATTTCGCCCAGATAAAACACCGCAGAAGCGTAATCCGGCGAGGTTTCAAGTATCCGGTTGAACTTTTCTGCGGCAGAAACAATGTCGCCGGTGTGAAGAAGGAAAAGACCAAAATCAAAAATGACATCCTTGTCGCCGGGATTGTTCTTCAGCTCCTCAATGAAATGTCGCCGGGCAAGGTTCCTTTCAGCGAGGTTCCAGCAGGCCTGGGCAATACGATAATTTATCTGAGGATGGTTCGGCTCAAGCATCGCGGTCTTCTCCCAGCACCAGACGGCTTTTTTGTAATCGGCACGAATGAAAAACGAATTGCCGATGTTGTAAAAGCACAATGGACAATTTTCGCTTATCTGCTGGGCCAGATAAAACATCTGTTCGGCCTTTTCGTGCTCGCCCATTTCGGTATAAGTGATTATCCGATTGCAGTAGCCCGGCTCAAAATCAGGCTCTAATTTTTCTATCTGCTCAAATACGCTCAGCGAAAGGTCATAATGGCCGGTGCGTGTGTAGTCGACGGCAAGACAATTGAGAATCTCAATGTCGTCAGGGTTCAGATCGAGTGCCAGCTTGAATTCTTCAATCGCCTCGTCGAATCTCTCCATCGCATCAAGGGTAAGCGCTTTGTTAAAATGCCATCTGTCGTTGACAGGATTGATATCAATCGCTTCGTTCATCGCGACGAGCGCTTCATTGAAGCGGGAGGTTTCGTAAAGCTCGAAGGCCTTGCCCGCCTGCAGCTCGGCACGGTCCCAGGAGTTGAACTGGTCATCCTGTTCAAACGACTCAAATCCACTGTCAGAGTTCATAGTTTCTCCATTAAATAAAACAGCGTCCCGGTTCTAAAATTCGGTATAAAAAAGGATGCGGTTTGGCACGAAAACCAGATAAGTAAAAAAATCAAAAAGAGGCGGAAATTATGTGGAAATATCGTTTTTAACCCCTTATAATAAAAACAGTTACAAAAACAGCGTTTTTGCGGCATGGTCCGGCAAAGCTCAGATAAAAAGCCTTTTTCTGGAAAAAATGAGCTTTTGGTCTTATAATGCTAAGTAAGTTATCGGCAAAACATAAGGAGTGAAAAATTATGATTAAGCAGATAAAGGGCAAATTAAGTGCGGGCAAGGCAAAGTTCGCGATAGTCGTAAGCAGGTTCAACGACTTTATTACTTCAAAGCTTCTGGAGGGCGCAATCGACGCTTTGCAAAGACACGGAGCGAGCGATGAGCAGATGACCGTTGTATGGGTGCCCGGTTCGATTGAGATAGTTCCAGCGGCGAAAAAACTTGCCGACGGCGGAAAATTCGACGCGATAATCTGCCTGGGCACCGTCATTCGCGGTGAGACGAATCATTATGAATATGTCTGCCAGCAGGTAAGCAGGGGAGTGAGCCAGATTAACTACGATACCGGCGTGCCGACAATTTTCGGCATCCTGACCTGCGAGACAATAGAACAGGCAATCGAAAGAGCCGGCACAAAGGCCGGCAACGCAGGCGCTACCGCGGCAGTCAGTGCAATGGAAATGGTCGATGTACTGAGTCAAATATAATTTTGACCAATAGCTTTTTTACAAATTAGTCCGATGGATAAAAGAAGCAGGGCAAGAGAACTTGTGATGCAGGCGGCCTGTCAGCTCGATGTGCAGGGCAAAGATGCACTCGAAATACTCGGCAGATTTTTTGCGGAAAACACCGACGACGAAATGGTGCGGGAACTTGCCGAGAAATGGACAAAAGGAGTATGGGAAACCATGGCGGAATGCGACGGCCTGATTTCCGCTGCCGCTGCAAAATGGGAGCTTTCGAGATTGAACCAGGTCGACAGGAGCATCCTGCGGCTCGGAACGTACCAGTTGAAATACTGCAGTGATATACCTGCAAAGGTGATTATAAATGAGGCCATCGAATTGGCCAAGAAGTTCAGCGGCGAAGCGTCGCCCGGGTTCGTCAACGGCGTGCTCGATGCAATCTTCAGAACACTAAAGACGGAAACTGACAAGGATGCGTAAAATAGCAATACTCAACCAGAAAGGGGGCGTGGGCAAGACAACATCAGTTGTCAATATCGCCGCGGCCCTGGTGCAAAACGGCGCGAAGGTCGTCGTTGCCGATTTAGACCCGCAGGCCCATCTTACCATACATCTGGGTGTTGAGCCGGAAAGTGTCGAAGCAGGCACATATAAGGTGCTGACGGGTTCGGCGACATTTGACGAGGCGATTATCGAAACAAGGCCGAATCTGTTTCTGCTCGGCGCCAATATTCATCTTGTCGGCGCTGAAAGCGAATTAGTCAGCGTCGTCGGCAGAGAAATAATCTTCCGCGAAGCGATAGCAAAGACAAAACAAAACTTTGACTATCTGCTGATAGACTGCCCGCCGTCGCTGGGACTTCTGACGCTCAACGCTCTTGCGGCGGTGGATGAAGTGATTATCCCTCTCCAGCCGCACTTTTTGGCGCTGCAGGGCCTGGGAAAACTGCTCCAGACGGTTACACTTGTCAGCAGAAGGATTAACCCGGCACTGAAGGTAAGCGGCGTCCTTATGTGCATGTTTGACAGCAGGCCATCGCTGTCGGAAGAAGTGAAAAGCGACATCAACAAATTTCTCGCCGGCGCCCGTGATTCCGATTGTCCGTGGAGCAGGGCACAAATCATCCCGGTCTTTGTGCGCAGAAATATCAAACTTGCGGAAGCTCCGAGCTATGGAAAGACAATCTTCGAATATGAACCGACCTGTCACGGCGCAGAAGACTACCGCCTGATTGCACAACACCTCCAAAACGGAGCTGAGCAGCTCGAAAGTGTAAGTAATCCTGAGATTTCAAGTCAGCTTTCCTGAGAACTATGCGAATGGCAAGATTTTTCTGCGACACAATCAGCCAGAACAGCCGAATTGTAATTTCTGATGTTCAGTTCCGGCACCTTGCCAGAGTATTAAGGCTTAAAAAAGGCGATAGCGTGGAATTGTTCGACGGTAAGGGTGCGGTTGCCGGGGCGATTATAGAAGAAATCACAAAGAACAAGGCGCAATTGAAAATTCAGACCGCAAAGGTATTCGGTCCCCCCGATAAACAAAGGATTATCATCGCATCGAGTATGGCCAAAGGCCGCAGGTTCGAGACGGTTGTTGCCGCGTGCTGTCAACTGGGAGTAGACAGAATTATACCGGTTATTTTTGAGCGGACTGTGAAACAGGCCGGCAGTCTCCAGGAACATCAAAGGCTCGAAACAATCGCAATCGAGTCAGCCAAGCAATGCCAGAGATTGTTTCTGCCTGTAATAGACCGGCCGAGCAGTCTGCAGGAAACAATTAAAAAACTGCAGACCGAGTACCCCGGTGCAAAAATTATCTTTGGTTCTTTGACAGAAGACGCCGAGTCGGTTATAAATTTTAACTTTGGGCCGGAAGATTGTTTCGCCTTTATTGGCCCGGAAGGAGGACTGACAGAAATTGAAGAAAATTTGCTTAAAGAAATAAAGGCAAAAGCCGTCAGGCTTACAGATACGATATTGAGAATTGAAACAGCAGCAATTGCGTTTGCTGCGATTCTTTCGGCAAAAAGAAATGCGAGGCAATAATATGGCAGAAACAGGAAATATGAAAAAAACAGGGCTTCTCTTAGTAATCGCGGTTATGTTGTATACCGTTGTTACCACATTTTGGACGCTCTCAGATGAGCCGCTGGACAATCATGAATGCCTTGTGTCAGTAACTGCCCGAGAGATGCTCCAGACGGGCGACTGGATTTTGCCGAGATTCAACGATGAAATCCGCCTGCAAAAGACGCCGCTGTGCTACTGGCTTGTCGCCTCTGTCGCAAAGGTTACGGGCAAAGTCGATGAATTTTCGACACGGCTGCCAAGCGTCTGCTTTGCGATTCTCTCGGTCGCGGCCGTTCTGTACTTTACAACACAGTGGCTGGGCATCGGAACAGCAGCACTGTCAACCGCTGTGTGGGTTTCGACATTAGCGTTCATCCGATACTCTCATTCGGGAAGACCTGAAATGACGCTGTGTTCACTGGTTACTATATCAATGCTGAGTTTTTATTCCGCGATGCAGGCACAGTCACGTAAAGAGCGTTTTATTTCTATGCTTGTTTTCTGGCTCAGCTTCGCTCTTGCGATGCTTGCAAAAGGACCTGCACCGCTCGTGCTGATTTTACCGCCGCTCTTCTTTTATTTTCTCGTATTTAAGCAGTGGGGAAGAATAAAAGATACTTTGCCGATAACGGGGGCGATTTTGTTTTTACTCATCATCCTGCCCTGGGTAATAATGGTGGCAATAAAGGTGCCCGGAGGAGGGACGTTCTGGAAAAGAGAATTTATCGACAGATTCATGGGTAATTATGCAACGGGCCATAAACATTTCTGGTATTATCTGCCGATTACTTTTTTGTTTGCTATGCCGTTTGCAGCCTTTGTGCCTTATGTGGTTGCGGCGCCTTTTTATTCCATCTGGGGGAAAAAAAGACCCCTGATGTGGTATCTGTGGCTGTGGTTTATTGTTCAGATTGCGGTTATGACCATTAGCGGCAGTAAAAGGCAGCACTATATTCTTTCAGTATACCCGCCCTTCAGCATACTGACAGGAATCTGCCTGTATGATATGATATTTGAGCTTAAGGCGTTTAAGCCAAAAGGGGTGAAAATGCTGTTTGCCGGTCATATAATCGCGGCAATAGCAGCGGCGGCAGGGCTTCTGTATTGGGCGTTTGTGAAAGAAAAGGCTTTTATATGGCCGGTTGTTCATATCGTAATGATGCTGGCTGTTGCTGCAGGGCTGGTTGTATTTCTATTTGGCCGGAAGAAAAAAGTTTCAGCGACAATACTTATTTTTGCCGGCTACTGTGCCATTCTGCTTGTGGCTTACGTTTACTTTATCAATCCTCTCGATTGCAATACTCCTTCGAAAGTCTTTTCGACGAGAATAGGAAGTATCGTTCCAGCCGACCAGGAGCTTATAGCATGCAACTATGTATCAGCCCGGACAATTCAATATGCCGGCAGAACTATTCCTGAAATACATGACTTTGCCGAAGTTCGCAGCAGATATGAAAAAGGCGCATGGGTTATCGCGACAGGCGATGATTATCAGGATATGCTCAAGGCCGGCGGATTCGAAGTTGTCTTTTACAGGAAAATGGCAGAACGGCAGGTCTCAAAAGATGTTGAAGGGGCGCTTTTTCACAAAAGCAGCGGTAATTAAAAAGAATCTGTAATTGCCTCTATGATTTTCTAAAGACTGCTACGATGTTCTCGACCTCGACAACAAAGAGACGATTATCGCCTTCGAAGTCAACCGGTATCGCACCTTTGGGATTAAACAATACCTTGTCATATTTCTTCAGCGGTATCTCAGGCATACTCTCCACTTCGGCGGAGACAGCGACTATCCTGCCGGTAATCGTGGGAATTTCAATATTGTCCGGCAGCTTGATGCCGCCTTTGGTTTCTTTCTTGTCCTCATCTTTTCTGATGAGAACCCTTTTGCCGACAGGTTCAACCGTCTCTATCGGCTTCGACTCTATGTTTTTTATTTCTTTGTTTGGTCTCATAAAAGACCCAAAAAAATCACATATTTTCTATCTGCAACTCTTTTATTAACAGGTTTTTTGTTATAAATCTGCCTTTTTCAACTCCTATTCAGGACACATCAGGCCGGAATAGTTATTTTTACGCTGCTATTGTAACTTCTTTTAAAATAATACGATATAGTAATTAAAAAAGTTTGTCCAGTCTTAAATTTCCTGTCTTAACAGCTATTTTACCATAAAAATTTCTTTGTCTTGATTTCGTTAACAATTTACTACTAAAATTTAAGGAAATTCCGAACATACTGCCGATATATAAGTAAATAAATAATATATAAAGTGTAATCTTCTTCTTCCTCCTCCTGCGAGCAGTGGCGTTTCTTCACCGGGCGCAACTGCTCGTTTTTTTGTCTCTATTTTACAGGTTCTTTATTTTTTGCTTTTTTTGAGGATTTTTTCTCTCTGCCGAGCAACTCATTCGCTTTTTCAATACTACCAGGCGGCCAGAGGCCTTTGGCTGTAAGCTCCTTTAAATTATCCATCTGCTTGAAACTTACTATCGTTCTGCATTTTGGGAATCTATTGCAGCCCAAAAACGGACCTTTCCTGCTCTGCCTTATTACAAGCTGGCCGTCAGAACATTTATAACATTTTATGCCGGTCGGCTGCGGCGGCGCTTTTGGCGGGATGATGCTGCCGGACTTGTCAATCCTTAAAGTCGTTCTGCAATTCGGATAATCCGAACAACCTAAAAACACGCCAAACCGGCTCTGCTTTTTTTTCATAGGTTTGCCGCAGGTCGGACATTTGTGTTCGGTAACTTCATCAACAATCATCTTTCCATTATTATCACAGGGAGAGGTAAATTTGCAGTCAGGATAACCCGAACAGCTCAAAAATCTGCCGTTTCTCCCGAAACGATATACGAGCTTTTTGCCGCAGTTGGGGCAGGTGTATTCGCTTGGTTTGGTTTCGGCTTTCGCGTGCTTCATTTCCTGGGATGCTGTTTCGAGGTCTTGTTTGAAGGGGCCGTAAAATTCGTTCAGAACGCCGAGCCAGTCAAGGTGCTGCTCTTCAATCTTGTCGAGCTGTTCTTCCATATGTCTTGTAAAAGCCATGTCCATAATCTTCGGGAAGAACTTATCGAGCTTTTCAGTCACAACATCGCCGATGTCTGTTGAATGGAACTGTCTGTCAATCTGCTCGACATAACGCCTTTCCTGAATGGTGCTTATAATGCTGGCATAAGTGCTCGGTCTGCCGATTCCTTCTTTCTCCAGGGCTTTTATGAGCGAGGCCTCGTTGTAACGTGCCGGCGGCTTTGTAAAATGCTGCTCGGCCTTTATATCAATCGCGGCCGCTTTGTCGCCTTGCTTCAGCCGGGGAAGCTGCTGCTCGGCTGAGCCTGTCGGCCAGATTCTGGTAAAGCCGTCAAAGACAAGCGTTCTTCCCTGCGCCTTATAGCAGCATTTGCCAATCGCAGTGTCGGCTGTAATTTCAAGCGTTGTCGTGTTCCATTGGGCCGCGGCCATTTGCGAAGCGACGAACCTTCGCCATATAAGCTGATAAAGTTTGAACTGCTCGTCGCTGAGCAGGTCTTTTATCTGCTGGGGCACTATATCAACATCGGTAGGCCTTATGGCTTCGTGAGCCTGCTGGGCGTTTTTACCTGACGAATAAAAATTAGCTTTTTCCGGCAGATAATTTTGTCCTATATTATTTGCAATATATTTGCGGACTTCGCCGAGCGCCTCGGGCGAAAGGTGCGTGCTGTCGGTTCGCATATATGTTATTAAGCCCAGCGTGCCCATCGAGCCGAGGTCAATGCCTTCGTATAATTGCTGAGCTGTCCTCATCGTGCGTTTTGCCGCAAAGCCGAGACGATTGGCCGCCGCCTGTTGGAGCGTCGATGTGATAAACGGCGGGGCAGGGCGGGAGCTTGAACTTTTGACCTGAACGCCGCTGATAACAAATTCAGCGTCTTTGAGGGCCTGATATATTTTTTGCGCCTGCTGAGCATTGTCGGCCGAAAAGGTTTTGCCGTCTATGGCGGAAAGTTCGGCGATAAAAGCGATGTGTGCGGCAAACCATTCATTCTGCTCGGCTGCAGTAGGGCCTTTGTCTTTTGAATCATTTGTCTGTATAAACTGCTGCCATTGCTGCGAATACTGCGATTTCTTATCAAGCTGATTTGTAAAGACGGCAGGTATGAGCCAGTATTCTACCGGTTTAAATGCGCGTATTTCCTTTTCGCGCTCGACAATCATCTTGACCGCGACCGACTGCACACGGCCTGCGGACAAACCTCGCGCAATCTTTTTCCACAACAAAGGACTAATCTGATAGCCGACAATCCGGTCGAGGATTCTTCTTGCCTGCTGGGCCATCACTTTGTCCATATCGATTTTACCGGGATTTGCAAAGGCCTGCTCGATGGCCCTTTTTGTTATTTCGTTGAAAATGACGCGATTTGTTTTTGCCTCCGGAACGCCGAGCACCTGTGAAAGATGCCAGGCGATGGCCTCACCTTCCCTGTCAAGGTCGGTGGCGAGATACAATCTGCTGCAGTTCTTTGCCAGCGCCTTTAAGGAGCTGACAATTTTTTTTCTGCCCGGCGTAATTTCATAGGTGGGCTCGAAATTATTTTCAATGTCAACACTCAATCCCTTTGATGGAAGGTCGCGTATATGTCCCATCGATGCCTGGACTTTGAAATCAGAGCCGAGGTATTTGTTTATGGTTTTTGCCTTGGCAGGAGATTCTACGATAACAAGATTTTTAGCTGTTGTGTTTTTTAAACGAGTCGTTTTTGCCATAATAGATAAGGACAAATACATACTGGAACCTGTATTGTCAAGGAAAAACAAATTTTTGCCGGGTGTCCGAATTGAACGCAACTATTGCCGCAGACGTATAAATTATAAGAAAGAAAGGATTGTAAGATGAATATGAGAGCGAAAATAGGACGATTTGACCAAAAGCTTCATCAGTTTGAGCATAAGGCTATATTTACATCCGAAAAACTGATGCACGATGAGAGATTTTGGCTGATTGCGACAGCTTTGTTTATACTTTTCTGCCTGGTTCTTTTAGCCATTTATGCCCGGGGCGGGGATACTTCAGTGAATCGGTATATGGGCCCATTTGGACCATTTTATCCCTATGGGCACTGAGTTGATTGAGACTTTTGGTTTTGTATAAGAGAACGAAGAAGGGGGGTTAGTTTGGAAATGGCATTTCCGCGGTGGGAAATGCCATTTTTTTCTGCAGAAGATAATTGGGCCACTGTTTTACTCAGTGCCGGAACGAAAAAAATCGGGTCGTAGCCGAAACCGTTGCTGCCAAGTTCTTTCTCAGTGATGATGCCTTCGAGTTTTCCTTCTGTTTCAATCAATATTTTTTCGGGACCTGCAAGACAAAGGCAGCAGACGAATCTGGCAGTTCTTTTTTCCTTTGGAACGTTTTCAAGCAGTCTTAAAACCTTTTTCATATTTTTATGGTCGAGAAGTTTTCTGTCTTTTTCCTTTTCGCCGCTGAACCGGGCCGATTTCACTCCCGGCAGGCCGCCGAGAGCGTCAATAACCAGACCTGAATCATCGGCCAGCGTCCAGAGATTTGTTTGTTTAGAGTAGCCGAGTGCTTTTTTGCGGGCATTTTCGGCAAAGGTTTTGCCGTCCTCTTTTATTTCTTTTAAGCCGGGGAAATCAGAAAGACTTGACCACTCAATATCCAAATTCAGCATCGCTGATATTTCAGATAACTTGCCCGGATTAGTTGTCGCAACCAGAATCTTCATCAGCTGAGGAGTTTTTTCAAAAGGGCACGCTGGAAATGAAGGCGGTTCTCGGCTTCGTCAAAAACGATGGAATTTTCCGATTCCATAACCTCGTCAGTTATCTCATAGCCGCGATAAGCGGGAAGACAGTGCATAATCTTCGCCTTCGGCGCCGCTGAAACAATCGCGGAATCCACAGCAAAGCCTTTAAAGTCATTAATTCTTTTCTGCTTCTCATCTTCCTGACCCATGCTTACCCAGGTATCGGTATAAATAATGTCCGCATCCTTAACGGCTTGGCGGGGATTATTTGTCTGAATTGTCGTGCCGGGCGCTATTTCGTTTGTGCGAGCGATAGACTCTGCGTCAAGCTCGTAGCCTTTCGGCGAAGCTATAACTATCTTCATACCGAGCTTTGCGCATCCGTAGGCAAGGGAACGCGCGACGTTGTTGCCGTCGCCGATGAAAGCGATTTTAATGCCTTTTAATTTTCCCAAATGCTCGCGGATTGTCATAATGTCCGCCATTGCCTGGCAGGGATGAGACCAGTCGGTCAATGCGTTTATCACAGGTATCTCGGCAAATTTTGCAAGCTCAATAACGGTTTCGTGAGCAAATGTTCTTGCCATTATGCCATCGGCGTAACGGGACAGGACCCGTGCCATATCCTTTATTGGTTCGCGTTTGCCGATGCCGCCGATGTCTTCAGGTTTTACGTAGATTGGATGGCCGCCGAGTTGTGCCATCGCAATCTGAAAACTCATTCGCGTCCGCAGGCTCGGCTTTTCAAAGAGCATGACCAGACTTTTGCCGGCAAGGCAAAGGTCTCTGTTGCCTTTTTTGTAGTATTTCTTAAGCTTGTCGCTCAGATCGAGAAGCTCAAGAAGCTCTTCTGCTGCACAACTGCTTATGGACAGAAAATCTTTCATTACGCACCCATCTTAGCCAGGACACTATCGAGAATTTTGACCGCATCGTCAATCTGACCGGCGGTAACATTCATCGGAGGCATAAAACGCAGGACTGTTTCCTGCGTACAGTTTATCCGCAGGCCGGCATCAAGACATTTATTTACTATTTCCGCTCCGGTTTTTTTTAACTGAATGCCAATCATAAGACCTTTGCCGCGGACGTGGTCAATAATATTATACTTGTTTTTCAACTGATCGAGTTTGTCCATCGCATATTGGCCTATTTTAGCGGTATTTTCAAGCAGTTTTTCTTTCTCAATGGCTTCGATTACCGCGATACCGGCGGCACAGGCAAGACAGTTGCCGCCGAAAGTCGAAGCGTGTGTGCCCGGCACGAATGAAGCGGCAATCTGCGGCTTTGCCATCATAGCGCCGATTGCCACGCCGCCGCCGAGTGCCTTTGCCATCGTGATTATATCAGGTTCGACATCATAATGCTGATAGCCAAACCATTTGCCTGTTCGTCCTATGCCGGTCTGCACCTCGTCGAGTATCATCACAGCCTGATTTTTGTCGCAAAGCTGACGTATCGCCGTCATATATTCCTTTGTTGCGATGTTTATTCCGCCTTCACCCTGTATCGGCTCAATCATCACGGCGGCAACATCGTCGGTGAATGCCTTTTGCAGTGCATCGACGTCGTTAAACGGCACATAAACAAAGCCCGGCAGCATAGGCTCAAAGCCCGCGTGTTTTTTCGGCTGAGCCGTTGCCGTCATTGCCGCAAAGGTTCTGCCGTGAAAACTGCCGAAAGCGGTAATAAATTTGAATTTCCCTTTTGCAGTGTGGATTCGGGCAAGCTTCATTGCCGCTTCGTTGGCTTCGGCGCCGCTGTTACAGAAAAAGGTTTTGCCGCCAAATGCCCGCTCGGCCAGCAGCTGCGCGAGCCGGCCCTGCGGCTCGGTATAAAAAGTATTGTCCATATGCAGCAGAATCTTCGCCTGCTTCTGTATGGCTTTTACAACCTTCGGATGGCAGTGGCCTATGCCGCTTACCGCCCAGCCGGGAAACATATCGAGTATCTTATTGCCGTCCGCATCATATATATAGCAGCCCCGACCGCGGTCGATGACCTTCGGCAGCCGGTTGTAATTGGCGATTACATACTTATCGAATAACTTGATTACTTCATTTGTTGTCATTTTTGTTTTCAATCCTTATTTAACTATTTGTGTGCCGATGCCTTCTTCGGTGTAGATTTCCAGAAGCAGCGAATGGCGGATTCTGCCGTCAATTATGTGCGCTTTTTTAACGCCACCGTCGAGGGCAACCAGACAGGCATCGACTTTCGGCAGCATACCTTCATTTATTATACCTGATGCAATCATCTGCTTTATCTCCGCTTCGGTTGCACTTTCTATGGAGCTATCGGGGTCGTTTACGTCTTTAAGTATGCCGTTGGTATCGCTTACCGAGACAAATTTTTCAGCCTCGAGGGCGGCAGCGACTTTTCCTGCAGCGCTGTCGGCGTTGACATTCAGTTTTCCGCCGGCCCGGTCGATTGCGACAGGCGCTATTACCGGAATCGTTTCGTTGGCGCAGAGAGTTTTTAACAGCAGGCTGTTGACGGTCTTTACTTCGCCGACAAGGCCGAGGTCTATTTTTCTGCCCTGCGAATCAGTCATCCGCAGCGGTTCTGCAAAGAGAACACAACTGCTGAGCGAATGCAGTCCCATCGCGTCACAGCCGAGCTGCTTTATCGTTTCACAGATGGAGGCGTTTATGTCGTGTATGAGAACGTGCTCAACAATGGCCATAGTCCGCTCATCGGTATATCTTCTGCCGCTGACCCATTGGGGCTCAATGCCCGATTCGTTCATCGCCTTTGTTATCGCCCTGCCTCCGCCGTGAACAAGAACAGGTCTGATGCCGACGGTTGCCATAAAGACAACGTCGGTCAGCAGTTTCTTTTGCAGCTGCGGGTCGTCAAGAACGCTGCCGCCGAGCTTTACGACCACGATTTTGCCGCGGAACAGACGGATATACTCCATCGCATCGACAAGCGCCTTTGCTTTTTCAATCGCTTTTTTCACCTGCTATCTCCGGAAAACCTGTTTTGTAAACCGGTGATTATATATATTGTTATCAGAGGGGGTCAAGAAAGATTTTCGCCTTTGGCGAAAGCAAAGAAAAAGCCAACGATCGGATTCGAACCGATAACCCCCGGTTTACAAAACCGGAGCTCTACCGTTGAGCTACGTTGGCATATTAAAGGCAAGTTTACAGGGTAAAGACCGCCTTTTCAAGCGAAATACGCTGCAAAGAATACGCCTGGGGTATTTTAAAGTTCAAAGACTTCGCCGGGGGACGGAACATGGACATTTTTCATTCCCGCCTCATGAAGCTTTTGGGAGAAAAATTCAAGGGCATTCTGCTCGCCATGAACGCAAAAAGCATGCTCAATGTGTTCGGCGCCGCACCTGTTGAAATAGTCGAGCATCTCGAATTCATCGGCGTGGGCGCTTAAAGCGGCAATTTCCTCAACCTTTGCATTGAGCGGCAGGAATGTGCCGAAAATTTTGACTTCCTTCTGCTGCTCGGCAATCCTGCGGCCGAGGGTATTTACGGCCATATAACCGACAATCAGGATTATATTCCTGGGGTCAGTTATATTGTTTTTCAAATGGTGAAGTATCCTGCCTGCTTCGCACATACCTGAGGCGGAAACGATAATCATCGGGCCGGGCATATCATTAAGGGCCTTGGACTCCTCGACACTTTCGGTATATCGCAGATGTTCAAAATCGAAAGGTTCCCGGCTGTTAATCAAAAATTCCACAGCCGCCGAGTCCCAGCATTCCCTGTGCTTTGCGTAAATTTCAGTGGCCGCACTGGACAGAGGTGAATCGACAAAAATCGGCAGCGGACAAATTTGTCCTTCGCTGTATAACTTGTTCAGCAGGTAAATAATATACTGCGTACGGCCGATACTGAAGGCGGGGATAATCAGCTTTCCGCGAGTTGAACAAATTTCATCGATAATCTTTTTAATCGTTGCCTTTACGTCCTCGGCAGGCGGGTGCCTGCGGTCGCCATAAGTGCTTTCGGTGATTAAGTAATCAATATCTTTGATGACAACAGGGTCCTGGAGAATCGGTATATCGCGTCTGCCTATATCGCCTGTGAACATCAGCTTCTTTGTGCTGCCGTTTTCCTTGAAAGTTATTTCCGTAAAAGCCGAGCCTAAAATATGGCCGGCATCGTGAAAACAAACCTCTACATTATCGAACAGTTTAAAAGGCTTCGAGTAAGGCACAGGCTCAAGACGCTTTGATGCAATATCCGCATCTTCATTTGTATATAACGGCTCAAATAGATGCCTGCCTTGTTTGATGCGTTTTCTGTTGACGTACTCAACATCGAAAATCTGGATACGGGCACAATCCTGGAACATTATTTCGCACAAATCGGCGGTAGCGTCGGTACAGTAAATCTTTCCTTTGTAGCCCTTTTTGACAAGTGTCGGGATATTGCCGCTGTGGTCCATATGGGCGTGCGAAAGCAGCATTACGTCGATTTTGGCAGGGTCAACGAGAAAATTGCGGTTTTTCTCGAAGGCCTCTTTTCTTTTGCCTTGAAACAGACCGCAGTCGAGCAGAATATTTTTACCGTTGATTGTAACTATATGCGCCGAGCCGGTAACTTCGCCGGCAGCCCCGTGAAAAGTAAGTTTCATTATATGCCTTTAATAGTCGCTAGTCGCTAATTTTTAGTCGCCAGTTATTGAATTGAGGCATTTTAACAGAAAAAAGAGAAAAAGCCAGCCACTAAGGCACAAAGACACGAATTTTTTAAGCAAGGCCAAATACGAGTCGAGCTAATTTCTTACTTTGGTCTGACTTCTCTTGAGGCATTTTCCCGAGATTCAGCAAGTTTCACTCGTAGGGCATCGGGAATTTCCGCGTGCATAATTTCTATTTCTTTAGGTGCTCTTCCATTTGCTATCTCAACCATGCATTGCTCGAACATATCTTTTTCGGAAAAAACAATTATTTTCCTTTCAACATTTGGTGTAAGCAGAAGAAAAAACATATCCGCCCTAATCTTCTGGAGTTTTCCTATGCCGCGTTTGCCGCCAGAAGTAATTGAACCACTGGTTGAAATAGAGACGATAATTTTTTTGTCTGCACTAACTGCATCATAGTCAAACACTCCGCCAGAAGATAACATCATTCTATCTCTGAAAAACTGCTGATTAAACTTTGCGGGCAGCCAATTTCTGCGAATCCAGTCCTCGACTTCGAGTTGTATGCGTGTATCTGCCATTTTTCTTCCTTAACCCTCAGAAATTATTAAAGTTATGTTCCGATTTAATTCTGCTTATATTATAGGTCTTTGGTGGATTTTGGGCAAGTTTTAAAAAAGCTTATTTTCGTGAAAATTCGGAGTTGCACTCCGAAAATTACGGGATATAATAAGGATATGATTAAAAGAGAACGATATACCCAGCAAATTAAAAAAGCCCTCGGCCGGTCGCCCGTCGTCGCTTTGCTGGGACCCAGACAGTGCGGTAAAACCACACTGGCAAGGCTCATATCTGAAGAATCCAAATCGACATATTTTGACCTTGAAAGCCAGAAAGACATCAGAAGACTTGAAAATCCGGAGATGATGCTGGCCAGTCTAAGCGGCCTTGTAATAATAGATGAGATACAAATACTGCCCCAGTTGTTCGCAACGCTAAGGGTAGCGGTTGACAAGCCCGACAATAAATGCAATTTGTTAATTCTTGGAAGTGCTTCGCCCTATATCATAAAAAACGTTTCGGAAACGCTGGCAGGCAGAGTTGAATTTGTTGACCTGTCCGGCTTTGATGTTGAAGAGACGGGAGAAAAATCTTCAATGCAATTGTGGATTCGCGGAGGATTCCCTCGGTCATTTTTGGCCAAAAACGATGAGGACAGTTTCGCCTGGCGGGAAAATTTCATAAGGACATTTCTCGAACGGGACATTCCTCAATTAGGAATCAAGGTTTCTTCTGCCGCTATGCGGCGGTTCTGGACTATGCTGGCTCACTATCACGGGCAGACGTGGAATGCTTCGGAAATAGCCCGTTCAATGGGATTGTCGGACAAAACCGTGCGAACATATCTCGACATTCTGACAGAAACTTTTATGCTCAGGCAATTGCAGCCCTGGCAGGAAAACCTGAAGAAAAGACAGGTTAAAGCTCCAAAGATTTATTTCCGCGATACAGGCCTGCTGCATAATCTTCTCGAACTCGGCGATTTTCATTCTGTATCGGGTCATCCCAGAGCAGGGGCCTCGTGGGAAGGCTTTGCCCTGGAACAGGTTTTGCGAATAATAAAACCTTCTGCCTACTATTACTGGGCAACTTATAGCGAGGCAGAACTGGACTTGTTCTTTTTGTTAAACGGCAAGGGATATGGTGTTGAATTCAAATATAGCGAAGCTCCCTCAGCAACAAAATCAATGCACACAGCGATACAGAACCTGAATCTTGAAAAAGTTTTAATAGTGTATCCCGGTAAAGAAGATTATCCTGTTGATTCAAAAATAGCCATCTGTCCAATTCACAAAGTAAAAGATTATTTGTAAACCTTTCAGCTTTTCACAAGTTTTTTACGGACAAAAATAAGCAGCGGCAGGGAAGCAAGCTGAGAAAGAATTGAGAAAACGATAAGAGCCGGCAGTGAAATATCGTAAAGAACGCCCATTAGTGCACTGCCTATGAACCAGCAAATACCATAGCCGGCATTAAAAATACCGTAACCTGTGCCTCGCCTCTGCGTTGGAACAATATCCGCCACAACTGCCCGGATAATCGACTCCTGTGCCCCCATACCAATGCCCCACAGAACAATGCCGCCGATGATTAACGCTGTACCTGAGGCAAAAGCAAATAACGCGAAAAATGAAGAAAGAGCAACTGCAGCGGCCAGAGAAAGCATACCTGCCTTGTCGTACCATTTGCCGAACAAAAGCGCCGCGATGGCATCAACGCCCATAGCAAAGGCGTAAAGCAGCGGAATCCACTTATCCGCGAAAATACTGTGCTGTTTGATATGATACGCAATCAAAGGATAATCAGCAAAGCCGGCGGCCACCAAACCTACGGCTATAATATACAACCAGAAGACAGCCGGAAATTTACCGTCCGGCTGGGCGGGAGTTTCAGTTTCAAGTTTTTGAGGATGCGGATAAATAAATCGAGCGATGACAAGCACAGTAATCGCTAAAAAAGCCGGTATTGCGAGGACCGCGAATGCGTAACGGTAAGAGCCGTTAATCGCGAGAACGAGCATAACAATCACCGGCCCTGTCATAGCGCCGATCTGGTCCATCGCTTCGTGAATTGCAAAGCCCCAGCCTCTGCCTACGGTCGCGGCAGCGTGTGAAAGCATCACATCGCGGGCAGGTGTGCGAATAGACTTGCCGATTCGCTCGGTTATCATCAGTGCAGCAGCCAGCGGCCAATGACCGGCCAATGCCAGCAGCGGAACGGCCAGCAGGTTTACCGTATAGCCGATGATGGTAATCATCCAGTATCGCCGCGTTTTATCGCTTAGCAGTCCTGAGAAAAATCTTAATCCGTAACCGAGCAGTTCACCTAATCCGGCCGTGAATCCGACAACCGCTCCGGTTGCGCCAAGAATAGCAAGATAAGGTCCTGCCAGGCTCCGTGCAGATTCATAAGTTATGTCTGCAAGGAGGCTGACAATCCCCAGAAGTACGATAAACCGCATTGCCGATTTGTGATTATTTTCCATAATAAGCCACAGAGTAAACACTTTATTTAGCCACAGAGGGCACAGAGAACACAGAGACATATAAACGACAAAGAAAGCTTTTTCAAGAGTAATCAGTGAATTAGCCGCCGTTTTCCAAATCGACAAGGTCTTCCTCTTCGACCGGCATAAACCACTTTTGTGCGATAAATGTAGGTATAACAGCGCTTGCAATGACCACTCCTACCAGAATCGAATACTGGACTTGATTGATGATGCCGGCTGTCAGGCCAAATACGCTCGATATTGTGCCAAAGGTAAGGCCTGTGCTCATAAGAAGAGTTGTGTACATACTGCCCCGCGGGATGTATTTTTTGGCAAGGAAATAAACGCCAAGAAATTTGGCAGCAATCTTGAGAATAAAAAGTATCACAAAAAGGCCCAGCGCAGCGATAATCATTGGAACCGAAACTTTCAATCCGCCGACGATGAAAAATATCGGCGTGATGAAAGCGTAGGCGACAGTTCGCAGGCGATTTCTGACGACTTTTGTTTCAGATGTCTCCTTGAAGTGGCCTGACATCAGCAATCCGAGGAAAAACGCGGGCAAAACGGCGTGGCCATCGCCGAGTTTCGCGAAATACATAAACAGCAGCAATAGTACGAAAATATATTTTATCTCAGGTTCAATGACTTTGTTTTTTAAAGTACGACTATGAAAAACAAGATGAGAGAATTTTGTCGCGAATATTATGACAATAATTGAGACTATAAGAAAAACGGCGGTGTAGATAGTAGGTTTGACGAAAAGGATACTCAAGGCAATAGCAGTTCCCATATCTGTAATGAAGGTGGCGGCCATAAGAAGTTTGCCGATTTCGGTTTTTGAAAGGCCGGTTTCCACCAGTACAGAATAGACAACCGCGAGTGATGTTGTGGAAAGAGCCGTGCCTGCGATGAGTGATGCCTGAAAAGTCCAATGCGCGAAAACATAAGTATAAAGAAAAACCCCCACGAAAGGGACGAGAAATGAGGAAGCGCCGATTAGAAAGCTTTCCTTGAATTTTTCTTTCATAAGATGAGTATCGATTTCGGTTCCTGCCAGAAAAGTCAGAACAATACCGCCAAAACCGGCAATATACAACATCCAGTCCTCTGTCTGAAGACCGAAGTAAGCAGCTATGGCGCCGACAAGAATTTCTATGATGGCGACAGAAAGCCCTGCCCTAAGAGAGATAATACTTGATAGGAATACCAAACCGCCGACAATTAGCGGAACTGCATCTACATTCATAATTTTGCCTCTCCAAAAATAAAAACCCTTGTCATTTTTCTGATAGAGGCACAAAAAAACCTCTACCCTTACGGTAGAGGTTATCATCCTTTTTGAAAGGCGGTTATTCGGCGAACCTCATCGCCTTGTTGTTTTCAATTTTACTGAAAGTAAAGATACAGCAAAACGACCATATTTTCAACCATAAAATTTACTGAAGAATGGCAATTTTAACCATAACCTATTGTCAAATATTATGTTACAGACTTAAGCGGCAGTATAAATCAGATACAGTCCGGCGGCAAGGACCAGAACACCGCAGATTTTTTTGAGTATTACCGCCCCTTTTGATTTTTCGTTCCAGTTGAGATAATGCTCAACAAACTCAGTGAACGTGCCGGCAAAAACAATTACTGAACAATGTCCCAGCCCATAAAAAAACAAAAGTAAAACGCCATAGATAATGTTCGTTGCCGCCAGTTTGAAGGTAATCGCCAGCATCGGGGCCATATAAGCGAATGTGCAGGGGCCAATCGCAATACCGAAGACAAGCCCTAAAATAAATGCAGCAAACAGACCTTTTCGTTTCATACTGACCTGGCCTGCTCCTGCAAACGGCATCGGTATCACGTCAAGCAGATGAAGCCCGACGAGAAAGAAAATCACGGCGACAAAATAATTGCCGTATCTGCCGACGTCGCCCATAAGCCGGCCTGCCGCAGCAGTAATGGCGCCGACAAGTCCGATAGTTATGAGTATTCCCGCTGCGAAAAGGAATGAAATCCAGAATGCTCTTTTTGTAGATATTTTTCCCTGTTCGTCGATAAAACCTACAATAAGCGGGATGCTGGCCAGATGGCAGGGACTTAGCAGGATACTTAAAACGCCCCATATAAATGAAGCGGCTATTGCAATTAACGCTGCACCTTCAACAGCGTGCGTCAGTTTTTCAAACAATTGTTCCATTGTTATTTTTTAGAAAAATCGAAGCCAAACTTTTTCCATTTCGCCAGGATATCCTCTTTTGAGAAGAAGCCTTCGTGGCGGTAAAGTTCTTTACCGTCCGGGCCCAAAAAAATCTGTGTCGGTATTACTCTTATACCGAATTGGCGTCCGTCGGCCGGGTTCTTCCAGACATCGATGAAGACCACCTGCAGTTTATCTTTATATTCTGCTGAAAGTTCCTCGAGTATTGGGGCCATCATTTTGCAGGGAATACATTTATCAGCGCCAAGGTCAACTAATCTGGGCAGCTTTTTTGGCTCGGTTGTTTCAACAGTCACAGCAAGCGGGTCGTTGGAATCGCTTACGGTTATTTGCGGCTGTTCGGACTGGTTTTCTTTATTTTTCAGCATAACAACGGCCGCTACTGATGCAACAAGCAGCAGCACTATAATTATTTTCCAGGCATTTTTCATTTTAGCATTTCCTTTAATTGTTCGATTGTCGGCACTCTGCCTGCAACCTTTACAATTCCATCAACGACAAGGGCAGGCGTTACCATAACGCCGAATTTCATAATATCGTTTATTTTCGTTATTTTTTCAAGTTCATATTCTACGCCAAGCTCTTTTGCGGCGGCTTCGGCATTTTGTGTCAAGGCCTTGCACTTCGGACAGCCTGTTCCGAGTATTTGAATCTTTTTCATAATGACCTCTTTTTTATATAAAGTATTTCTTCTTCAGCCAAAGACTTACATTCACAAGACTAATCAGCACCGGCACTTCCACCAATGGGCCTATAACGGCGGCAAAAGCCTGACCTGAGTTAATGCCGAAAACTGCTACCGCCACGGCGATAGCCAGTTCGAAATTATTACTGGCCGCCGTAAAGGACAAGGTGGCTGACTGGGCATAATTGGCGCCTGCTTTTGCGCTGATAAAAAAAGTAATGAAGAACATCACCACGAAATAAACAAGCAGCGGCACAGCAATGCGAAGCACGTCCAGCGGCAGAGAAACTATAAATTCACCTTTGAGGCTGAACATCACAACAATTGTAAAAAGAAGAGCGACTAATGTAATGGGACTTATCGCGGGAATAAATTTGCCGCTGAACCAGTCTTTGCCTTTAAGACTGATAAGACCAAAGCGACTAATTATGCCGGCGATAAACGGTATGCCAAGATAGATGAATACGCTCTTGGCGATTTGGCCGATGCTTATATCGACTGCCGCTCCTTTAAGACCGACCATTGGCGGCAAAACCGTAATGAAAATATACGCATATACCGAGAAGAAAAGAACCTGAAATATCGAATTAAATGCAACCAGTCCTGCGGCGTATTCGGTATCTCCGCCTGCAAGTTCGTTCCATACGATGACCATCGCGATGCAGCGGGCAAGTCCAATCAGGATAAGACCTGTCATATAGGCTGGATACCCTCGCAGGAACAGAATCGCCAGCACAAACATCAGAACCGGGCCGATGACCCAGTTTTGTATCAGTGATAATCCCAAAACTTTGTAATTTTTGAAGACTTTGCCAAGCTCTTCATATTTTACCTTCGCCAAAGGCGGATACATCATCAGTATCAGCCCTATTGCTATGGGAATGTTAGTCGTATCATATTGAAAGGCATTCCAGAATTTTACGATAGGAGGATAGAAATACCCTGCCCCGACGCCGAGGAACATTGCAAGAAAAATCCACAGCGTCAGGAACCTGTCGAGAAACGATAATCGTTTTGTTATACCGGCAGATGTCATCATCAAAAACTCCTTATTTCTTATAAGCTGTAATATCTGCACTTACAACGTAGTCACTGAGTTTTTCTCCCTGAGACAAACATTTACGAACTGTCTGATACAAAGAGTCATTACAATTGTCCATAACGTCGATGTTGTATTTCTTTACGGCAATTTGAACTTCGGTCAAACCTGCTGTCTTTATCATTTTCTTTGTTTCATCCAGCAGCACCGCACCTGATATGCAGCCCACCAGGGCGGATATGGAATTTTTTACCTCAGCAGGCAATTCCTTAGTCAATGCCAAATCAGACACACAGGCTTTTCCGCCGTTCTTAAGGACACGAAAGATTTCATTCCAGACTCGCTGCTTATCAGGCGAAAGGTTTATGACGCAGTTTGAGATTACCACATCGACGGAACTGTCGGCTACCGGAAGATGCTCAATTTCGCCAAGTCTGAATTCTACGTTGGAAAGCCCTGTTTTTTCTGTAAACTTGGAAATACCCGCTCTTGCTTTACTGAGCATATCCGGCGTCATATCAACGCCGATTGAGCGGCCTGTCTGGCCAACTTTGGCTGCGGCGATAAAAACGTCAAAGCCGCCTCCGCTGCCGAGGTCTAAAACTGTCTGGCCCGGTTTAAGATTTGCGATTGCGGTCGGGTTGCCGCAAGATAGCCCCATATTTACGCCCTGTGGTAAAAGCTCAAGGTCACTGCTTGCGTAACCAATTCCTTCTGCCAGTTTGTCCGGCGCCGATGAGCCGCAGCCGCAGCCCGAACCGCCCTGCGCTATTTTTGTATATCCTTTACGGACGGTTTCCCTGATTTTTTCATTTGACTCGGTAACCATAAAATACCTCAAAGGTTTATTATTTCGATAATTCTGTCAGTAGCTCATTCATCTGGTCGGCTGCTCCCTTGCGGACCATTTTGCCGACCTCAATGGCCTGCTTTATAATATTAGATTCAATATTCAACTCTTTTGCTTTGCCTATATGGTGCTTCACACAGGGGTGACAATTACAAGCAACTGAAGCCCCGATAGCAATTAATTCTTTCATCTTAGCATCGAACATTTTACTTTTCCTTTTAAAGTCTCTCAAAAAGTAACCAAAAAATAGAATCCAGCAATCAATAGAATTCCCCCTGAAATCCATCGGATTGCCATATCCGCATTTTTGGCGACGAGGCTCATCTTACCCAGTGAAACACCAAATAAAACAGCCCCTAATGGGAGACTAAAACCAACAGCAAACATTGCTAATAGAAGTGTTGCCCATATAACACGCCCTTGTAAAATTGCCGCGCCAAGAACAATAAATATCCCCGGATTGCAGGGAAGAGAACTCACCGCAACAATGCCGCCCAAAATAAGTCCCGCCAAAACAGCCCCGATTTTTCCTGAACTACGTATAGTTTTTCCGGAGTCGCCAAAAGTGAGGTTGAAGGGCAGCAATTTGAGGGCAGCCAGCCCAAAGAATATCGCTACAACTCCCGCGAACACTTTCCAGTATCGGCCCAAGTTGTTCTGTGCAACCTGGCCAACGAAACCAGCGATTCCCCCAATAATCATTAAGGAAAGAATCGTGCCTACGGTAAAGAATAATGTGGAACGGAAAACATCCCTGCGATTTGCCTCAACCCTGGTTCCTGAATATCCAACAAGTATTCCCATGGCAGGTAGTGTACAGCAAGCACTTGTGGCGGCGCTTACTACTCCAAGAATCAAGGCAAAACCCAGCCCCAACGGTTCTGAAGCCACTTGCTGTAATGTGTTTGTAATATATTCGAGCATTATAATATCCTTACTGCACTCTGGGACCTAAGGCTGGGGCTGAAGGGCCACAACCTGGGGTAGAGGGTCCGCAACCTGGGGAGGATGGCCCGCAACCTCCTGCACGGGAGGACGCGACATAGGCCTGCAGCAGTTTTGTTTCAGTTATTTCTCCAGACACAGCACCCACACCACGACCTTTGCTCATTACCAAGATACCCGGCAAAGTCAATTGTGCGGCGAGATTGGCGTATTCATTAGATGGCGAACTAAACCGTAAGGTGTATAACCCAATGCTTAGGCCGCTGGATTTTAATTTTTGCTCAGCAGACGCAATTGCATCTATGGTTTCCTTACTGACTATGTCGTTTCCATAGGCGGGGACAAAGACAAATACGGCGTCCTGATTGATAGCTACTTTGTTCAATGAAGCAAGCGAATCCAGAAACTCACCTACCATTTTCTTGTCCTCGACCGATTTAACCGCGGGTTCCTGCCCATTTGCCTGATTTGCAATGGGCGCGGTAAACGCGGTTTCCGTATTAGCCGGGGCACTCTGTTTTGCACTCTTTGCTTTGTAAACAAAAATACCGCATATCGCTAACAGTACAATGAGACATACTACGGCTTTTAGTTTTTTGTTCCCCGAAGGTTTACCGCAATTACATCCCGGGGCACAATTTTCCGATTTCATCTTTTCCATAACTTTTTCCTTTGATTTATTTTATCGTTTTCAACGTTTATGCACACTGCGAAACATTGTCTCTCGTGGCGTTTTCAACAGTCAAGGGAACGGCAGAAAGACCGTCGTTGTCATTGTTTTTTAGTAGCGATTCTGTCTTTGCCCACAATAGCAGCGTCGAACTGAATACCACTGTAATACAACCCGCCTCCTGAAAAATAACCGCCACTATAGGCGTGAGCATCCCAAAGCCGGCAAGTATAAACCCGATTATATTGTAAAACATGGAAAAGAAAATATTGAGTTTAATACGCGACATAACCTTCCGCGACATATTCATAAAATTTACGACCCGCGATAGATCATCATTCATCAAAGTCACATCGGCTGTTTCAACAGCCACATCTGTCCCGGCTGCGCCCATCGCAATACCCACATCAGCCAAAGCTAATGCCGGAGCATCATTGATACCATCGCCAATCATACCGACAACGCTTCCCTGTTTTTGCAATTTTTCGACAAATTGCAATTTTTGTTCCGGAAGAAGCTCGGCCTGGAAATCATCAACTCCGATTTCTTCTGCGACAGATTTAGCGACCTTATGATTGTCTCCGGTAAGCATTATGATTTTTTTAATGCCCATAGCTTTCAGGGCTGCAATAGCACGCGGAGTCTGGGGGCGAATCTCGTCTGCAATAGCAATCAAGCCGACCGGTTTCATATCATTAGCTACAAGAATGGCTGTTCTGCCCTGTTCAGTTTGCTCTGAAATTGCATACTCAATGTATTCGGCAACACAAACACCTTTGTTCTGCAAAAATTTATTTTTGCCGACTAATATCTCTTTGCCGTTCAACCGGGCAGTAACGCCCATTCCAACTTCAATATTAAATTCATCGGGGTCTGGAACCACAATGCCACACTCTTTTGCACGAGTCATAACCGACCTGGCCAATGGGTGTTCAGAATACTTCTCGGCTATCGCAGCTAAACGCAAGACCTCTTCTTCTGGTATGCCGTCAAATGCGATCACATCGACTACTTTCGGTTTTCCAAACGTAAATGTGCCTGTCTTATCCACAAGGAGTACATCTATTTTTTGGGCCAGTTCCAGGAATATTCCTCCTTTGATAAGTACCGAATGACGAGCCATATTAGATATTCCAGCGGTTACTGCCGTTGGAGTAGCAATGGCAAAGGCACATGGACAGGCAACTAAAAGAACCGAGACAGCAACTTTAACATTGCCTGATACCAAAAAGGCTATGACTGCCAACACCAGTACCGTAGGTAAAAACCACGTTGTAAAGCGGTCCGCAAGATTCTGAATTGGAGCCTTTGTTCCCTGAGCTTGTTCTACAAGATGAACTATTCTGGCCAGTGTAGTATCCTTGCCAACCTTGGTTGTTTTAACTTCAAGCCGACCTGTCTCGTTCAGAGTCCCGCCAAATACCTCGTTGCCCTTAAACTTCTCAACAGGCATCGATTCTCCGGTAATCGGAGCCTGATTGACACAACTTTGACCCGCCACTACGATTCCATCGATGGGAACTCGGCCTCCGGGTCTGACGACCACAATATCACCAATCTGAACTTCATCGACTGGGATAGTAACCTCTCCATCATCGCGGCGTATAGTTGCCATATTGGGGGCAAGATCAAGCAAATTTCTGATGCTTCTGCGAGTTTTGTCAAGCGTATAGGTTTCCAATGCACCTGCTACCGCCATAATGAACACGATGATTGCTGCCGCCCGGAACTCACCAACTGCAACGGTGGCAATAAGAGCAACAGTAACGAATACGTTGACGGTTATCTTTCGATTAAAGATATCCTTGAATCCAGCAAGGAACCGCAAATAGCCGCCGAAAAGAGTAGCCAAAAGCGCTAATCCCGCATTCAGAAAATACGAACCAATGTTCCAATGTGCCAGTGCCCAGCTTACTATAATTAAAATTCCAACAGCACAAGGAACAATACTGAGCACCGCTATTTCCCTGTATTTGGCAACCGTATCATTTTCTTTTTTTATCATAGCATAAACTTTCTATTAAGCCGGAAAGTGCGTTCCAATCACGTATAACTTCTGCAACTACAATAATAATTTAATTATTCTACATCCTTCTTCTCAACTGGCTTCTTGTCTTCTTCATTTGAAGAGCCGCAGCAATTTCCGCCGCCACCGCAGCATCCGCCAGTTTTGGTCATAGATTCAAAAATTGTTTTTAATACGCCTTTTTTCTTTTTTTCTGTTTCCATTAGTTTTGACTCCTAAAATTAGTTTTCATATAAACAGTTGATTATCTTTTCTATCAGCAAGATGATACCTTTCTACGAATATTATCAGGAAGTTTTTCAACAAATGCTTTTATCTCATCACGAACACGACGGTAAATATTCAAAGTTTCTTCTTCGGTTTTTGCTTCTTTGGCCAATCTGGGCGGGTCATCAAAGCCGACATGTACTATTTTTGTTTTGCCTGGAAACATTGGGCAGCTTTCGTGAGCACTGTCACACACCGTTATCACATAATCGAAATCAATGTTTTTTAATTCATTAAGATGCTTTGAATGGTGGCCGGAAATGTCTACTCCGGCCTCAGCCATAACTTTTACGGCATTGGGATTTAGGCCATGTGTTTGGATGCCAGCAGAATATGGTTCAACAACATCACTCTTTAGATACCTTGCCCATCCTTCAGCCATCTGGCTGCGACAGGAATTGCCGGTACAAAGAAATAGGATTTTTATTTTACCACTCATATTTAATCTTTTGTAAGTTTTATAGTTATATCTTTCGGCAAAGCCAGGTCGGCAGCAACCTGCATCGCCTTGAATAGTCCGACCGGAACAGCACAACCTGCGCAGCATCCTGCAAGCATTTGGCGAACAGTTGTCATAATTACGGCTGGGCCGCAAGGACTGATTTCCTGATAGGCATCAATAGGTCCTTTTTCTCCAATGACTTTAGCCAATCGGGCAATTTTATCACAGCTTGTATCAATATCGAATGTTACATTTCGACTATCTTCGCTGGTAACACGTGCCGTTGTCTGTAAACCACATATGCCTGCATCAATCTCAACAGTTACCTTCATATTTCTTTAAGTCCTATAGCATTCGCAAAGTTCATCTTTGCTCATCTTTTGCATTCGCCGCTGTTGTTTAACATCGTCTAAAATTCTTTTGTCATTTTTTAAATGTCTTTGGAGCCAATTAAGTATTTCACACGCGGGCTGGGCTTCACGGCCAGCCAGCCGATAATAAATCCATCGGCCTTCCTTGCGTGTCTCAACCAAACCAGCCTGCCGAAGGATGGACATATGCTTCGACACCGTTGATGGTGACAGTCCCAGCATCTCAATGATCTGGCAAACGCAAAGTTCACCATCAACCAGAATCATCAATGCCCGAACTCGGTTTTCATCAGACAGAGCTTTTGTAATATTTAGTATCTCAAGCATTATACCTCCTATACTTCGCCATATAACGAAGTATTATATATACTAAAAAAGATGCTGTCAAGTTCATTAATTTATTTTTTTATTGCAACCCGATATCTCATATCATTAAATCGGTATAACTTCCTTGGTTATTGTTCTTGGGACTCAGATTTTACCTGATTATCCTTCTCTGCTTCTTCTTTATCTTGTTTTTCCCATGCATTCTTAAGACAATTGCACGCACAACCTGAACCTTCAAACCCATTGAAGAATTCGCAGAGCCTGGCAAAAAATCCTTTCTTATTTTGTTTATCTTCGGTTGACATAGAAAATCCTTAAATCAGTTTATGGAGCGGTATAAATCAGCCAGATGCCGCCTAATAGAACAAGTACGCCGCAGATTTTTTTAAGAATCACCGCACCTTTTGATTTTTCGTTCCAGTTCATATACCGCTGGACGACCTCTGTAAATGTCCCTGCGAAAACAATCACCGAACAATGGCCTATTCCATACATAAGAAGAAGTAAAACTCCATAGAATAGATTTGTAGATGCCAGTTTAAATGTCACTCCAAGCATAGGAGCCATATAAGCGAATGTACAAGGCCCCAAAGCGATTCCGAATACCAGGCCAAGAATCAACGCAGCAAGCATTCCTTTGCGTTTCATACCGACTTTACCGGGACCCGAAAAAGGCATAGGAATAATGTCGAGCAGATGCAGTCCCACCACAAAAAATATCAATGCGACAAAATAATTTCCGTATTTTCCGACATCGCCCATCATTCTGCCGGCCATAGCTGTAATTGCTCCGATAGCCCCGATGGTTATCAGAATACCAACGGCAAACAGTGTTGAAATCCAGAACGCTCGCTTGGTAGAGATTTTCCCCTGTTCATCAATGAAGCCGACAATTAGAGGGATGCTCGCAAGATGGCAGGGACTTAATAATATGCTCAAGATTCCCCAGATAAACGAAGCGACGATTGCAATGGCAGGTGTTCCCTCAACTGCACGGGTCAATTGCGTAAATAATTCCTGCATATTATTGAACTCCTAATTTGTTTAACTTGCCGATTATATCCTTCTCTGAATAAAATCCGCTGTGCCGGTAAAACTCTTTGCCTTTGCCGTCGAAAAATACCTGCGAAGGAATCGAACGAATGCCATACCGGGCAGCAAGAATCTGTTCTTGTCTTGGCTCAATATAAACAATGTTGATTTTTTCATTGTATTTTCCACGAACTGCACCTATGACTGGAAGCATCTTATCCGGCCCGCAGCAGCTTTTTGCACTGAAAACGGCAAGCGTTGGTTTTCCATTGGTTCTGGCTTTGTCCAGTAGATTGTCATTGGCAAGTTCGGCCTGAGTTTTTGTCCATGAATCAGATACAATGATTTCGATTTTCTGGCCAAGCGTCTGGGTATATTGGTCAATAAAACGTTGCTGCTTATCCTGCAGTACGTAAGATACTATCTGTTTTCGAACACTGTCCAGTGGTGTGCCGCAGAAAACGCTTTCATTCTCCTTATAAAAAGTCTCAATATCCTGATTTGTAACATTGACATCTTTTACAAGATTTTCAAAAAATGCCTTTACAAGCTCGTTGTCCGGCATAGCAGCAGTGTTTTTATTCTGTTTGCTCAACTCCTGCTTGGCTATTATCCGTAATAACTTTCCGGTGGCTTCCTGCTCAAGGATAAAGAATGCGTTTTTCTGCAGTTCCTGCCGGGATTGTTCCGGCTGTTGCACAATAATCCCGTCAATATCTTTTTCGCCTATTTCTATTCCGTCAGTTTTCAGTAAAATGCCTTCTGGCAATGTCCCGACTTTTGCGTATGTAAGCGCACTGGTTGCAAGGTTTGGATAGAGCTGTTCTACGGTTTTGACGCCGTTTGAAGTGTTTCCTTGAGCAAAACAGGAAGTAAACACAAGACCTGTGATTACGATAAAAGCCAAAAAACAACCACTAATTTTTTTCATTGCTTGTTCCTTTCTCAAGATTTATGCCGAACCCTTTCCATTTAGCTAATATATCTTCCTTTGAGAAAAAACCTTCGTGTCGGAAAAGTTCTTTTCCATTCGGATCCAAAAAAACCTGAGTCGGTATAACCCTTATGCCGAACGTCTTACCTGGAGCCGGGTCTTTCCATACATCAATAAAAACCACATCAAAAATACCTTTATATTCAATTCTAAGCTCGTCAAGTACAGGTTTCATCATTTTACAGGGGATGCATTTATCTGCACCTAAATCAATCAGTTTAGGAATAGATGATGACACCTTGCTATCAGTGTTTTGCGGATTGCCATTAGGTTCAATATTTTTCGGCAAAGATGCAGAATCGGGATTTGTCAAAGGTGAAGTTTCAGTTTTGATATTGCTGTTCTTTTGTTTTACGGCAATGACAATACCTACCGCAACGATGAGAACTATAACAATTATAATTTTTACTGTCTTGTTCATAAAAGAGATTCCTTTAGATTTTATTACCGTCTTTATCCAGTTAAACAAAAGCCATGCTCCCGCAAAGATTGCGATTAGCAATATGGGATTTCCACCGCCGTTACCGCTGCAGGGACACTGTGACAACATTTCCGGCCTTTCCTTTAATATTCGCCTTACTGTAAATATTCATTTACTTCTTCCGTTACATACAATGAGAATTCTTCCGGGTTTCCCAGGAGGTCCCAGACCTTTTCGAGTTTTTTGTATTCAGTAGGATTATCACCTTTCATTTTTGCTATTACAAGGGTGCTGCTGAAAACATCGAATTCTTTGGCCAATTTCTGACCATTCGATTCTTCTAAATTAAGCGGCATCCACGTAAGCTGGCCATCGGCAAGTTCTTTAGCAAAATTTTCCTTGATTACCCGTTCAGCGTTACTTTCGATGTCTATACAGGTTTTGCAGCGTATAGTTCGGTGAAAATAATAAGCGATAACTATTGTCTTATCGGCTTGGCTGACAGTCTGCTGATTAAGTGTTCCGCCTGGATTCACAGAAGTCTTTTGCTCCTGACAGCCACAAGCCGATACCACCATTACAAAACAGACTATTGAAATTAGTTTTTTTATCATAACATCTCTTTGCCTTTGGCAGCTACTTTGCTGATGTTTTCCTCTGTAACCGGAGAACTGCATTTTTCCAGTCCCAGATTAGCTAACTGCAAATGTTTGAATTTGCTGAAACCTGCCTGTTCAAGGCTGTTTTTGACACAATTCAACGGACAGCCGTCAATGGCCAGAATTTTATCTGCCGATTCAGTTGTTTTCATAATACCGCTTATACGCCCGCCAAGGCCTGCGGTGCAGAACATTTTGCCAATGTTGTCTTTTGTGAGCCTTCTTGCGGCTTTATCAGTAATTTCACCGACATCGGCAGCTCCGCTGCACGCAAAAATCAGTTTTGGTCCGCCGGAACATGAACATTTTTTATTGTCGCTCATTTTTAATCATCCTAAAATATTTTATAAAAGATTCTTTTTCATTTCATCAAGACTCATTACTTTTCCAATTTCATACTTTAACCAACGCTATGCCTTTACACGAATTAAATTCAACCTGTAATGTCACATGAGTAATAGCAAAATGCTCTTTGAGTATTTCTTCCACTCGCTTGACTAAAATACGTGTTTCGCTGACCTGCATATCGCGCGACACATTGATATGTGTTTCAAAGTGGATATCCCTCTCAGTTACTGCCCACAGATGCGAATGATGTATATCCTTCACGCCATCAATGCGTTCAATATTTACCTGGATTTCTTTTAGATTTATCCCCTTCGGAACATGCTGCATAAGAATATGCGTACTTTCTTCAATAATCTTGTATCCTTCTCTTAATACATAGATGCCGATAAGAATAGTCAAAGCCGGGTCAATCCAATATGCCTTTGATATAAAAATGGCACAAGCGCCGACGATAACCGCAATTGAAGAAAGAAAGTCAGAAAAAAGATGCACGTAAGCGGCTCTTATGTTTAAATCTTCATGCGCATGTGATTTGAGAAGAAACACGGAAATAATGTTCCCGATTAACCCGACTAAAGCGACACTCAACATAAGCAGGCTGTTTACCGGGTGCGGATGAATAAATCTGACAAACGCCTCTTTAAAAAGAAATATTGAAACTACTACCAGCGCACAGGCGTTAAAAAGCGCCGCCAAAATCTCAGCGCGTTTATAACCGAAAGTTTGAGCTTCGGTGTTTTTGCGTTTGGCAAGGCGCACAGCAAAGAAACTGATAACCAGTGCCGCGGCATCGCTAAAATTATGCAGCGCGTCAGAGAGTAACGAAAGACTCCCCGAAAGGATACCGCCGATAACCTGCGCCACGGTAGTGGCAAAATTCAGCCCCGCAGATATAATCAGCCGGTTCTCTTTATCATTTTCACTGTGAGTATGCATTATTTTATCACCTTATTCAGTCTCTCGCTTATTTTAACATTTTTTTCATCTCATCAAGACTCATCACCCTACCTGCCGATTTCACATCGCCGTCAACAACCAGCGCAGGCGTTACCATCACGCCGAATTTCATTATGTCGCTAATCTTGGTAACTTTTTCAATTTCATATTCTATGCCCAGCTCTTTTGCCGCTGTTTCGGCACATTCGGCAAGTTTTTTGCACTTCGGGCAGCCTGTTCCAAGTATCTGAATCTTTTTCATTTAATTATCTCCATTAAAAAAATGCACCGAAAAACATTCCTGTTATTGTTGACATAACAACCACAAGCGACACAAACACAATCGTTTTTTGTGTTCCCATTATGCTGCGAATAACAAGCATACTCGGCAGCGAAAGAGCAGGTCCGGCGAGCAATAACGCCAGAGCGGGACCTTTACCCATACCGGCTGTCATCAATCCCTGAACTATCGGCACTTCTGTCAGCGTCGCAAAATACATCAAAGCCCCTGCGAAAGAAGCAAAGAAATTCGCTCGAAATGAATTTCCGCCAACCATCGCTGAAACCCATTTTGATGGTATAACGCCTTCGCCTGATGGCGTCCCGAGCAGGAAACCGGCGACAATAACGCCTCCAAAAAGCAAAGGCAGAATCTGTTTCGAAAATGTCCAGGTTGAGCTTGTCCATTCGGCCAAATCTTTTTTACTGAACCACAAAATTAGAAAAACAAACAATGCCGCAAGACTGACCGTGGTTATAATCCATTTTACAGAATAAATGGCAGCCCACGCACCGCCGGGTTCAATCGGTTTTGCCCAATTGGCGAAAACTAAAATCGCTACCATCGAGGCAAAATATAAACTGTTCTGCCACAACTTTCTGCTTTTCGTATCTTCAGGCATCGCTATCGCATTATCAGCTTTTTGGATTTCTTCTTTGCGATATATAAAGTGCATCAGCAAACCGATTACAATGCTGAATAAAATCGCCCCGACCGCCCGTGCGACTCCAAGCTGAAAGCCAAGAATCCTGGCAGTCAGAATAATAGCAAGAACATTTATCGCCGGCCCGGAATACAAAAACGCACAGGCAGGCCCCAACCCCGCTCCCATCCGCCATATCCCCGCGAACAGCGGCAGAACCGTGCAGGAACAAACAGCCAAGATAGTGCCGGATACAGATGCTACGCCATACGCAATAAATTTATTGGCTTTTGCGCCGAGGTATTTCATCACAGATGCCTGGCTTACAAAAACCGATATCGCCCCTGCTATGAAAAACGCAGGCACAAGACAAAGCAAAACGTGTTCTCTGGCATACCACTTAATCAATATCAAAGACTGCATTACGGCATTATTGAAACGCCCAATGCCGACAGGTAAAAAATAGAGAATTAAAAAAGCCGTAACAATTAAAAGTAATTTTTTACTTTCAGATTTTATGCTCATATCAGATGACTCTCAGGAGTTTTACATTTTCATTTGCCTGCTGTTTGAGACAGGTTGTTGCGCATTTGAGAAAGTCCAGAATACATTTGGCTTTGAAGCGATATATGACATTAAGACCTTCTTTGCGGCATTCAAGAACGCCGCAGGAAACCATAACGGCCAGATGCCGTGATACGTTAGACCGTTCAGAACCCACATACTCTGCGATATCGCAGACACACTGCTCGCCGTCCTTTAAATAGTCAAGAATGGCTATTCGAAGCGGATGGGCCAAAGCCTTTAAAATCTCGGCCTGCCTGTCGTAAAGTATATTGCGTGATTTTCTATCCATAATCCACCTTTATATTAGGTTACTATGTGTTCATATACTCACATAATAGCAAAACTGTTCGGAAGTGCAAGAAAATATTAAAAAATTCCTCAATTTTTATTTCTTAAGGTGTTCCTGTGCCCGGATAGCAAGTGCAGCGCCGCCGACGAGCAGCAGTCCGAAAAACCATTGTCCGGTGCTGAGCCTTTCGTTAAATACGATTCGCGAGACAATCAGGATTAAAAACGGCTGTGCGAGAATAACAAGTGACGGAATAGTTGCGCCTATCCGCTTTATGGCGGCATAATAACAACTGTGCGAGATAACTATGCTTGATACTGCGGAAATCAGCAGGTAAATCCATACTGAAAAATTCATTGAGAGGCATTGTCCGACCCGCCCGAAAGCGAATGCCAGAATGGCCAGGCACGGCGCCGTATACAGTGAAACGACGGCAAAGCCGGCGGTGGAGTCAATTTTTTTAAATGCGGTTTTCGCCGCCGTCGCATACAGGCTCCAGGTTACGGCCCAGGACAGCGAAATCGCTATGCCGATGAGAGACGCTCTGGCGGTGAAGTCCTGCTTCAATACTATTATACCAATCAGGCCCGCAATCGCTGCCAGTGTTCCGAACCAGAAACGCTTGCTGTAGAGCAGGGGGCGTTCATCCGCAAAAAAAATCATCGAAGCAGCGGCCGTCCATAAAATCTGCGATTGGCCGAGCAGCGTCATAAAAGCCGGATTAATATAATAAAATGCCGCCGCCCACAGACACTGCGCCAGAATATTGGGTATGGTCGGCAGGATGGCCCTGCTCCATATTGATGAATCGACCTTTCGGGTTCTTACCGAAAACACCAGAATCGGCAAAAGAATGACCATCGCCGCGGTATATCGCAGAAAATTTTGCGTCCAGAAGTCCACGTAGTTGGCAAGGTATTTCAAAATTGGCGGCCCCGGCACCCAGAGGAGGGTTGCGAGCACGGCCAGTGCCGTTCCTGAGATATTTATTTTGACTTTCTGCGATTCCATTTTGTTTTTGTCAGCGTTCATCGGCAGGATTATAATATATTTTTATTTGCAAAAACAGTCGTTTTCAATATACTTATCTGTCGATTAAACAGGGACCATTTTGAAGGATTCGATAAATGGGCGAAAAGGACGATTTGAAAAAAGTCAGAGAAATTATTGAGCTTATGATTGAAAACGACCTTGTGGAGGTGGAAATTGCCGAAGGCGATAGTAAAATTCATCTCAAACGCCCCGGCCATTCGCAGCCGCAGGTCTCGGCGGTAACGCCGATACCTATCGTAACCGGCGCCGTGCCGATACCTGCCGCGCCTGCCGCCGGCCCGGTTCATACGCAGCAGCCGGCGCAGGTTAAAACTGAAGATAATCTTGTCAATATAACATCGCCCATCGTCGGCACATTCTATACGGCGCCGAGCCCCGATTCAGAACCTTATGTAGAAGTCGGCGACCATGTAACGCCTGATACCGTGGTCTGTGTCGTTGAAGCGATGAAGGTTATGAATGAAATAAAGGCTGAAGCCACCGGCACGGTCGAGAAAGTTATGGTCTCAAACGGCCAGGCCGTCGAGTTCGGCCATGTGCTTTTCAAAATAAGACCAGACTAAAAGAGTCTGTTAATTTTATTTACCGCAGGTATTTGATGTTCTCAAGAATACTCATAGCAAACAGAGGCGAAATAGCTTTAAGAATAATTAGAGCATGTCGCGAACTCGGCATAGAGACGGTGGTCGTCTATTCCGAAGCCGACAAAGGTTCTTATTATCTTGAGCTTGCCGACGAGGCAATCTGCATCGGCCCGGCAAGTCCGGCACAAAGTTATCTTAATATCCCGGCCATCATCAGCGCCGCTGAAGTTGCCGATGTCGAGGCGATTCATCCCGGCTACGGTTTCCTGGCTGAGAACGCTCACTTTGCAGAAATATGCAGAGACTGCGGCATAGCTTTTATCGGTCCCCGGCCGGAGTCGATGAAAATGCTCGGCGACAAAGTTGCCGCGAGAAAACTTGCCAAAGAAGCACACGTTCCCGTTGTGCCCGGCTCTGAAGGTCAGATTAAGGACGAGAATGAGGCAATAAAACTTGCAAACAAGATAGGCTATCCTGTTATAGTAAAAGCAGCCGCAGGCGGAGGCGGCAGAGGAATGCGGGTCGCACATAACGATATTACCCTGCGAAATGCGATGGCCACAGCAAAAGCCGAGGCCGAGGCGGCATTCAAGGACGGCACAATTTATCTGGAAAAATATATTATCGAACCCCGGCATGTCGAGGTGCAGGTAATTGCCGATAAGGCCGGTAATACCCTGCATTTTTTTGAACGGGACTGCTCAATACAGAGGCGGCATCAGAAACTTATCGAAGAATCTCCCTGCCCGGTGCTCGATGAACATACGCGTGAGGAATTGTGCAAAGCGGCTCTTAAGGTAATAAAAGAGGCCAAATATGAGAATGCAGCGACTGTTGAATTTCTGCTCGACAAGAATAAAAAATTCTATTTTATCGAGGTCAATACGAGAATCCAGGTTGAGCATCCGGTTACCGAAATGGTTACCGGCCGGGATTTAATAAAAATGCAGCTTCAGATTGCCGGCGGCCAGAATATCGCCCTCAAGCAAAGAGATATCACCCATACCGGTGTTGCGATAGAATGCCGAATCAATGCTGAAGACCCTGCCCGCAATTTTGCGCCGTGCCCCGGCAAGATTGAAAGATTCATCCTGCCCGGCGGGATGGGTGTCCGAGTCGATACGCACATTTTCCAGGGCGCAACGGTTACGCCTTATTATGATTCGATGATTGCTAAATTGATTGTGCACAGGCCGACAAGGGACGAGGCAATTACAACGATGAAAAGGGCGCTTAGGGAATTTAAGATTGAGCCGATAAAGACGACAATTTCGGCCTGCGAAAGAATCCTTTCGCACAGTATGTATCTTCAGAACAAAGTCGATACCAGCTTTATCGAGCAGCACATCACCTAAAGAGCTGAGTATTTACTTTTCCAACGCAATCATATCTTCGTAGCTTTGGCGTTTGCGGATAACCTTGAAGTTTTTGCCGTCAACGAGCACTTCCGGCGGCAGGGGACGAGCGTTATAGTTGCTGGCCATCGTAAAGCCGTAAGCGCCTGCGGTAAAAATCGCTATAAGGTCGCCGCGATTAACAGGGGGGATGGCCCTATCCTTTGCGAAGAAGTCAGTGCCTTCGCAAATCGGGCCGACAATGTCAACAAACTCCAGCCCCTTTATATCGAGCTTTTCAGTTCTTTTCAGATAAGAGAACCTTTCCTCAACCTTTGCAGGCCATATAAAATGGAACGCATCATAAAGATGCGGCCTGATTAAATCGTTCATTCCCGCATCAACGATGATGAATTTCTTTTTGCCGCCCTGTTTGAGATACAAAACTTTTGTCAGCAATATCCCCGCATTTGCCATAATACTTTTGCCGGGTTCGAGTATAAGTTTTAAATTTTTATCTTTGAGCAGCGGGACAATTCCTTCTGCATAGTCCGCAGCGGTCGGCACAGTATCGGTCTGGTAGTCAGCCCCGTAACCGCCGCCTAAATCGAGAGCTTCGATTTTGAAGCCTTTTTTCCGGAGGGTGTCAATAAGCGGCAGGACTTTTTTAACCGCTTCGCAATATGGGTCGATTGTCTTTCCGCCTGAGCCTAAATGAACGTGAATCGCGCATAAATTTACATAATCATTCCTGCCATATTGCTCAAAGACTTTTTGTGCGCGTTCAATATCAACGCCGAACTTGGTTTCTTTTTTGCCGGTGGTGATAAGTTTATGGGTTTTCGGGTCAACGTCGGGATTAACTCTCAGAGCGGCTTTCGTTTTTATGCCTATTTGCTTAGACAATTTTATAAGATTTTCAAGTTCTGCTTCCGATTCGATATTGAAATAGTCGATTCCTGCTTTAAGAGCGGCGATGATTTCTTCGTCGGTTTTGCCTACGCCGGCAAAGACAATTTTTTTCATATCCGCCCCGGCCTGCTGCGCGCGGTAGAGCTCTCCGCCGCTAACGATGTCAAAGCCGCTGCCTAAACGAGCGAAAATCTTAAGGATATTGATGTTACTGGCGGCCTTGATTGAATAGCAGATGGTCGTATCAAGCGCAGCGTAGGCTTTTTTGATTTTTTCATAATGGTTGAGTATCGTTGCCTTGCTGTAGATATAAACAGGTGTGCCGACACTCGCCGCAATTTTTTCAACATCAACCTCTTCCGCCAGCAATCTGCCGTTTTTATAATTGAAAAAATCCATATTTTCACCTTTTGCTTTTTTCAAGCCATTTGAACCAGTTTTCCATACCGTCGGCAGTTTTAGCAGATATTTCAAAGATTTTCAAATCTTTATTTAGTTTCAGGGCATCTGCTTTGACCCTTTTGATATCGAAATCCAGGTACGGCAGAAGGTCGATTTTATTTATCAAAAGGACATCGGCCTGGGCAAAGGCCTTCGGGTATTTTGCGCATTTGTCATCGCCTTCGGCAGTGGAAAGCACAATGGCCCTTTTTTCCTCACCGAGGTCAAAATCTGAAGGGCATACGAGGTTGCCAACGTTTTCTATCACAATAATATCGAGCTCGTCGGTGTTCAGTTGATGTAAAGCCTTTGTAATCTGCTCTGCGCTTAGGTGGCAGGTGCCTTTTGTTTCAATCTGCACAGCCTGGGCGCCGGTTGCGCGGATCCTTTCGGAGTCGAACTTTGTATAAAGGTCGCCTTCAATTACCCCGATGTTGATTTTACCTTTGAGGTGCTTGAGGGTTTGTTCAAGTATGGTTGTCTTGCCGCTTCCGGGCGAGGAAATCATATTGATACATAAGATATTTTTCTTTTTGAAGAATTTACGGTTCGCCGCGGCGAAATCCTCATTTTTTGCCAGAATCTTTTTGTCTAACTTTATTTTCATCCCGCACCTTCTTTAATTCTTTTTTTTAAATCTATGTTAATAATACCAACCCTTCGATTCTTAAAAAATGTGGCATAATTTATTGAATATTTAGAAGGTGCGGGTTTCATTGTTCTTCCTCGAGTTCTATTTCTTCCAGCAGCAGGGGGGCGTCTTCGCCGATTGAAAAATCGCTTTTGCCGCACTTTGGGCACTTGGGGTCGTATAAATCGAATTCAAATTCGCTGCCGCAGTTTCTGCAGGCGCCTTTCAATGGAATATGTTTTATTTTCAGCTTCGCGCCTTCGCACATTGTTCCCGCCGCAGCCGCCTTGAAAGCGAATTTCATCGCCTCATCGTTGATGGCGTTTATCTGGCCGCAGCTTATTACAACGCGCTTTACTTTGCCTGCCCCCAAGGGGCCGGACCTTTTTTTGGTCTGGGCGAGTATTGTTTCGAGGATATTTTCGGCAATCATCGCTTCATGCATCAGCAAATCCTCGGTAGTTCTCTGCCGTAAGGCATCTGCACAATGCGTCTGCCTTTTATAGTCGTTATAAGCTCGACAAGCGGCTCTTTGCTTGCGACGACATCTCCTATTATCGCCGCATCTTTGCCGTTATTGCTGCTTCGGCAAATCTCAAGGCACTCCTGGGCCTTTTGCGGTGAAACCGCGATGACGACCTTTCCCTCGTTGGCGATATTTAAAATATCGAAGCCCAGCATCTCCGCCGCCGCTCTTACTGTCAGATTTACAGGAATATTCTCTTCGTATATTTCAATGCCGTAGTTTGCCTGATTGACAATTTCATTCAGGGTTGCCGCCAGTCCTCCTCGCGTCGGGTCCCGCATAAATTTTATGTCTTCGCCGAGCTTTTCGATTACTTTTTCGCAGATTTCTGCAACAGAAGCACAATCGCTTTTCAAATCGGATTCAAATTTCATTCCTTCCCTGTGCGACATAATTGTCATACCGTGGTCGCCGATTGTGCCGGAGATGATAATTTTATCGCCTGCGGCAATCCTTTCAAAGCCGACATCGGCCTTCGGCAGTTTTACTCCTATGCCTGAGGTATTGATAAAAAGTTTGTCGGCGCTGCCTGCCTCGACAACCTTTGTATCGCCGCAGACAATTTCAACATTTTCCCCTCTTGCCGCCTCTGCAGCGCTATGCAGGACTTTCCGCAATACTTCTATTTCCAGGCCTTCTTCGATTATAAGAGACAGGCTTAGTGCCAGCGGTTTTGCGCCGCTGACGGCAAGGTCGTTTATTGTGCCGCAGACCGCTAGTTTGCCGATGTCTCCGCCGTTGAAAAACAGCGGTTTCACTACAAAACTATCGGTCGTGAAGCAGATATTATTTTGCCCGATTCGCAGTTCCGCCGAGTCGGTAAGTTTGCATAAAGTGTAATTTCCAAGGGTCGAGAGGATTACATTGCGGATAAGTTCATCTGTTAGTCTGCCGCCTCCGCCGTGCGCAAGCAAAATTTTATCGTTTGCCGCCATCAACTCTGCCTTTTTTGCGGGTATATTTGAACCACGCTGCACAGGCGCCTTCGCTGCTTACCATACAGGGCCCGACAGGCGTATCGGGAGTGCAGTTTGTTGCGAACAGGCCGCAGTCAGGCGGGTCCATCAGGCCGCAGAGTACCTCGCCGCAGCAGCAGCCGGTAAGGTCCTGTTCGGGTATGAATTCTATGCCGAGCTGTTTTTCAGCATCCAGGCTGCTGAATTTCTCCTTCAATTTCAAAGTGCTTTTGTTAATCTTACCCAGTCCTCGCCAGTAGCCGTCCGCAATATCGAAAGTTTCATTTATTATTTTCTGTGCCGTCCTGTTTCCTTCCGGCGTAACAGCAGCATGGTAAACTGAGGCGACAAGCGGCCTTTCGTTTGCGAGTTGCTGACAGATTTCGGAAATCGCCTCGATTATCTGCATCGGCTCAAAACCCGCCACAACGCAGGGTTTTTTAAACCGCTCGACGATGGGCCTATAGGCGTCCGAACCGATTATAACGCTGACGTGCCCGGGGCACAGAAATGCGTCGATTCTGTGATTTTTCCCGCTGAGTAGCGCCTCCATTGCCGGCACGACAAGTTTGTGATTGCTGAATATGGAAATATTTTTTATGCCCTGCTGCAATGCCTCATTTGCCATAATCGCCGTTGCCGGTGCGGTCGTTTCGAATCCTACTGCGATAAACAGGATTTTTTTATCTGGGTTCTGTTTTGCAAGTTTTAATACGTCCTCAGCGCTTAATATTATTTTTATATTGCCCCTGTTTGTTTTCTGCTCAAGCGACCCTTTTCTGCCGGGCACGCGAATCATATCGCCGTAAGTGGCGATTATAATATCGTCCCTGTCCGCAAACGAAAGAACCGCATCGATATACCCCTGGTCTGTGATGCACACAGGACAGCCCGGCCCGCTTAAAAGTTTCAGTTCTTCCGGCAAAGCAGTCCTCAGCCCGGCACGGAAAATAGTTGCCGTATGAGTGCCGCAGACTTCCATTATGTTAATTCGCCTGCCGAGCGTTTTTTGTGCCCTTGCTATTTGTGCATACGCCCTGTTAATTCTCTCAAGCATTTTTTATCCTGAAACCCTTTTGTCTGTTTTGGAAAAGTTATCCAGGTCGGCCAGCAGCTGCCAGGTCTTTTTGGCCTCGTCTTCGTCGAGAACTGTTATCGCAAAGCCTGCGTGTATAAGGACGATATCGCCGACCTTCACGTCCGGCACAAGCGTAGTCTTGGTTTCGATACGGTTGCCTATGCAGTCGGCAATCGCCTCATCGCCTTTTAATTCAATTATTCTTGCCGGAACAGCAAGACACATAATTTACCCCCGCACCAATGTATTAATTCTTAAATATTTTCTTTTTGATAAGGATTTCATTTTCATTTTTTCTCTTAAATACCTTTCCCCGCACCAACATATTGGTGTGGGGGTTTACCCTTTCTTTGCAGTCCTTGTGGCTATTATCGCCTGTCCCAGTGAAATACCGCCGTCATTGGCGGGCACCAGCCGGTTAAATAATACGCTAAATCCGTCATTTTGCAACAGTTCAATCAGCTTTTCTGAAAGAAATCTGTTGCAAAAGACACCCCCGCTTATCGCAGCGGTATTTATTCCGGTTTCGGCTCGTGCCTGTTTTGCCAGGGCAAGGAAAAATTCCGCAGCGGTATTATGAAATTTTGCCGAGATAGTTTCTTTAGCATCGCCATCCATTCTATCTATTATTATGCCTTTGAGCATATCGCCGATTTCAATTGTGGTAACTCCATTTTCCTTTTTCAGCTCGAACGGATAATGTTCCGTTACCCGCTTATCCGCTATCGCCTCAAGTGCCATCGGCAGTTGTGCCTCAAAATTATTGCGGCTTCCAAGACCGCAAAGTGCGCTTGCGGCATCGAATAATCTGCCAAGGCTGGACGTTGAAACGGTGTTTATATTTTTTTCAATCTGCTGTTCAATGGCGGTTCTTTTTTCTTTGTCCGGTTCAATTTCGTCAAGGATGGCATCAGGGATGGAAAGATTATATTTTTTCATCAGACCCGTTATCGGCCTGATGGCCTCTTTAGCAGCCGAATCGCCGCCGGCAAGCGGATAATATGATAAGTGCCCGAAACGCACAAAATCATCGAACGAGGCAATCAGGCACTCACAGCCCCAAATCGCGCCGTCGGTGCCGTAACCCGTGCCGTCTGCGACAATGCCGATTACTTTTTCGTCAATATCGTGCTCGGCAAGGACTGAAGCTATATGAGCCCAGTGGTGCTGAATTTCGATGAGTTTATCTTTTTTTAATTTTCTTGCGTATTGGTTTGAAAGGTAACTGGGATGTAAATCGGCGGCAACTATGGAAGGCTCGACTTCAAGCAGTTTTTTCAGGTGTTCAATCGAATACAGCCAGTGTTTGTAAACGCTCGCATCAGCCATATCGCCTATATGTTCGCTGAGTATGAACCGGTTTTGTTTTACGAAGCAGAAAGTATTTTTCAAGTCCGCACCTGCCGCGAATATGTCGGCAGGGGCCGAAATTTTTGAAACGAAAGCCTGCGGCACAAATCCTCTGGAACGCCGCAGCAGAACGGGTTCATTTTGAATAATATGTATCACAGAATCGTCAACCTGCCGGTAAATTTCTCTGTTATGCATTAAAAATACATCAGCAATGCCGCCAAGTTTCTCAAAAGCTTCATTGTCTTTGCAAATCAAAGGCTCATCGGCGATATTTCCGCTGGTCATTACAAGAGCATTTAATTTTTTGCCGGCAAATATAAGATGGTGCAAAGGCGCGTATGGCAGCATAAAACCGAAAGTATTGACGCCTGCCGCGACAGATGGTGCAATTGTGTTTGGTTCTTTTTTGGCTAAAAGAACGATTGGCGACTGTGGACTTTTCAAAATCGCCTCTGCCGTTTTGTCAACATAAGCAAACTGCCGGATTTTATCTGCATTCGCCGCCATCATCGCAAATGGCTTATAATCGCGCATCTTTTGCAGCCGAAGCATTTTTACCGCTTCATTGTTTTCGCCGTCGCAGGCCAGATGAAAACCGCCAAGCCCCTTGATGGCCGCAATCTTTCCCGCCAGCAGGAGGCGGACCGTTTCCGAAACAGCTTTATCTGAATCGCTTTCGATTTCTCTGCCTTTGTTGTCGCAAAGTTTTATTTTCGGTCCGCATATAGGACACGCGACAGGCTGAGCGTGGAAGCGTCTGTCCTCGACGTTCTTATATTGTTCTGTGCAATTACGGCACATTGCAAAATCCACCATCGTGGTATTCGGCCGGTCGTATGGTATTGATTTTATGATTGAGTATCGCGGCCCGCAGTTTGTGCAGTTGATGAATGGATAATGATATCGAAAATCACTTTTATCGAATAATTCGCCGAGGCAGTCTTTGCAGACCGCGATGTCAGCGGTAACTTCCGCACTTACTGTTCCGCCTGTTTCGCTTTGTTTTATCTCGAAAGATTTCTCATCGCCAATCGCTTCTGTATCGGCGACATCTATCGAAATAATTTTCAAAAGAGGTATTTCTTTTCCGCCTTGTTTTAACCTTTCGATGAATTTTTCTGTATTTTCTCTGCCGCCCTGGATTTCTATTATTACCCCTTGTGTGTAGTTATAAACAAAGCCTGTCAGTTTCAGCTCTTTGGCAAGTCTATAAACAAACGGCCGAAATCCTATTCCCTGCACCTGTCCCTGTACCGTTATTTTTTTTCTTGTGTTATTCATTATTCTTCAATCTGGTGCGGCAGCTTTTCAAGCGGACAGCCTGCACATCTGGCCCGTGGTCTGCAGAATTCCTTCCCGTTTCGCACAAGCAGGGCGTGAAATTCATTGAACTTCTTGATATCGTCCGCAAGGTTATCTTCAAACAGGCTTCGAAGCTGTTCATAATCGCACTGCGGTTCGATTAATTGATGCCTTGTTGCTATCCTGTATGTATACGCATCGACGACAAAGACAGGTCGCTCGAACGCGTAAAGCAGGATCGAATCCGCCGTTTCCGGCCCGATGCCGTTTATCTGCAAAAGTTCTTCTCGAAGATTTTCGGTATGAATTGACTCAATTTCGCCGAGCCTTCCGTTATGTTCCTCAAAAAGCCATTTCAGGAAAGCTTTCAGTCTTTTTGCCTTTATATTGTAATACCCGGCAGGCCTGATAAGCTCCGCTAGTCTTTCCTGCGGCAGTGAATAAAGTTTATCAAGACTCATCAGGGACGCTTTTTTGAGGTTCAGTATGGCCTTTTCGACGTTCTGCCAGTTTGTGTTCTGGGTCAGTATAGCGCCGGCGATAATTTCGTCCTTCGTTTCGCCCGGCCACCAGTACTGCGCTCCGAAACGTTCAAAAAGCAGCTCGAATATCTGTTGTATCGTTTGTCCCGTCATATTCTTTAGTGAATTATTCAATATCTTTTTATCTGCGTCAACATTATATGTTTTGTTTTGTATTTTTTACCTCTTTAGGTTAAACTTCTGCCGCAATGGCAGCAAAAAAATCAGATGGAACTGACAGGCAATCGCTCAGCACAATCGCTATGCAGACTGGGTATTTTGCCAGGACTTCGCAGCCTGTTTATGCACTTATCTTTCTTTTGCCGTTTATCCTCCTTTATGAAATTCTTGTTCTTTTAGTCAATCCGCAGCTCCTGAGCGAACCTGTCGGCAATGTTCGCGGGGCGGTAGTGTCTTTCGTCTGGGTGCAGAACTTTCTGCATTATTTCGGCATGGACACAAAGAGCGCCTGGCTTTTTGCGCCTGTTGTCGTAATGTTGACGCTTTTGATACTTCAGCTCTTTGCCGGGCATAGCTGGAAAGTCAGGCTGGGCGATTTGCCTGTGATGGCTGTGGAATGTCTGATTCTGGCCATACCTCTTATCGTCCTTGCCCTTGTCCTTAACAGGTCGGCGAATGTTCCCGGCAACAATATAAGTTCTCAATATGACAGCGGCCATAATATCGCGATGGACCTGCTGACCGGCATCGGGGCGGGGATTTACGAAGAGCTGATTTTCAGGCTGATTCTCATAAGTCTTTCGCTTGTTTTTTTTGAAACGGTTCTCGGCATAAGCAAATTTAAAGCTGTGATTATATCTGTGATTATATCTTCAGTCCTTTTCAGTCTTCATCATCATTTTGTATTTCTCAACGGCCGGTTCGCAAAAGCGGAAATTTTCACTATGGCTCGTTTTGCTTTTCGAACTGTCGCGGGCGTTTTTTTTGCTGTTATTTTTGCCGCACGCGGTTTCGGCATTGTCGCCGGCACCCACGCCTTCTACGACATAATTGCCACATTGCTCAACGCCTGGCTGTTTGAGCAGTACTGAAAATCCGAAAATTATTGCCAATTCCGCGTTTTTTTTCCAAAAAAGCAGTTTTTTTTAAAATCTTTAGCCCTGTTCATTTCTGGACTTATGTTTTAATCGTCCTATAATGCCGCAAAACCGCATTTTCAGTATTGATAACGGCCTTGAATTAGCCGGTTATTTATGGTAGAATAACAGCATAAGAAATAGTCAGCTTTTTTAATCTTAAGTGGACGTTGCAATGGAACTTCCGAATACGAATGTAGTTGTCAGCGAATTGACTTTCACGCTTTATCAAAGGCCGCTTCATCCGGAGCTTTTCACTATTTATGAGAAGCGCACGGTAAAGACCGACAAATATGAAGCGCTTATATGGGCGACCGGCGGCTCACACGTGGTAAGTGTTTTCGCAAATGACCTTTGTCTTTCGGAATTGATAAGCACGCCGACGCAGCTTCTGCCGCGTCGCGGCCTGATTGAAAGATTCCGATTCACCGGCCAGAGAAATCACAAATGCACACTTGCCAGAGGCCTCAGTTATATGACGGATTTTCAGGTCGAAAAGATGAGTCCAAATCTTTATCGTCAAAGTCATATCGACCTTGAAAGGTTCGCCCGCAGCCGCGGCATATTCGTAAAATTTCCGAAACTCGCCGTCGGCGGCCTTGAGCCTTTCAGCTATATCGACTTCGAGGCAAGACGTGATGAACTGCATATCCACGCGTTCCACGCCTACCCCGACCAGGTAACGATTATTAAAACTCAGTCCCTCTTCGATATGCACTGAGTCAAAAGATTGACCTGAATTGAAAAATGATAACCCCGCCATCGTGGCGGGGTTTTTTGTTTAAATTTTAGAAAACGCTGACCTTAATACCTTTTTCGCTGGTTTTGTTGAAGGTCTTTTTCATTTTCTCAAGTGCTGCCTTCAGTTCTTCGCTGCTGTCAACCAGGTTATCATAGAGTTTGCCGTCGTTGATAAGTTTTCCTACAGTGCCTTCGCCGCTGTTGATTTTGTTAAGTGTCCTTCGCAGCTCGATTAACGTTTCGCCCAGCTCTTCGCTGGTCTGCATAACAGAATCTGAAACGGTAGCCATTTTTTCTTTGCCTGTTTGAGAAAACTCCCTTATTTGCTGAAGTGTCGTGATGGATTCTTCCGTGGCTTTCGAAAGGTTTGCCAGCGTTTTCTTGAAGTTCTGCTGGTTGTTTGCGTCTCCGACCACGGTGTTAAGATTGTCAGTTAATGCTGTAACCTTTACGAAAAACGTGTCTATTTTATTCTGCAATTCCGGCGGTATCAGTTCGAAATCGGCTCCTGAGCTGTCCAATCCCTGCAGAAGCATTCCCTGCCGCAGATATTTCGGTTCGAGTTTTTCAAGTTCTTCTTTTGTCATCGGTTCTGTTATCAGGTCGATATAGCTGCTGCCCATTCCGCGTTTGCCGAGTTTGACTTTCACATTGGCGGGAATCTCTGAATATTTTCGGTCTATAGCCATTTCCACCGTAACCTGGGGTATGGCTCTGCCGTTTATATCCAGGAACTGCGCCGGCGGTGCAACATACGTTACTCTGCCTATCTGGTACCCGCAGTACCTTATGGGCGTGTTTTCCTGAACTCCCGGCGCAAATGGAAATTTTACTTTTACGGAGTAGGATGTGAACTTGGTTACCGTTACCGGCAGTTCGCCGAATAGAAAAACCATATAGGCAAAAACAAGAACGCCGACAATCACAAAAGCGCCGACAATCATATTCCGTTTGTTTTGTATGTAATCATAATCACTCATTTTGTTATCCCTTATTGTCTGCCTTCGAGAAAAAGTTCACGTATCGCACGGAGCGGATAGCCGGATTTATTAAGTTTTTTTATAAGTTTTATCCTCTCGACGGCCCGGCCGTCGAAAAGTCTTCTGTTCGTTTTGCTTACCGATGTCGGCTTTAAGAGGCCGACCATTATATAATATTGCAGCGACTGTGTCGAAACACCCGCCTGGCGGGCGGTCTGTCCTATAGACATTAACTTTGCTTTTGCCTTCATAGTCAACAATTTTTTAGCCTGTCCGGCGGCGGGTCATAGCCCCGGGCCCCGAACGGATGGCATCGCAGGATGCGCTTTACCGCAAGAAAAACACCCCTGGCCGGTCCGGACTCTCTGATGGCTTCGATTGCGTAGTTACTGCAGGTCGGGACAAATCTGCATTGCGTGCCCAGAACAGGGCTTAAAACAGCCTGATAAAGTCTTATGACCAAAACAAGGCTCTCGGCAGCCATAAGAGCGAGGAATTCAGTTTTTGTCCTGTTTTTTTTCAAAAATTTTATGTCCCTGCCTTACGAGTTCCAAAAAAGAGTCTCTGACCTGACTGAGACTTAATCTTTTTATATCACAAGACTTAACTTTAGACAACATCCTGGAAAAAATTATAAGGTAATCGAATTTATCGGGGATTGTATGGCTGCTTAACCGAAAGGCCTCTCTGGCAAGTCTTTTGAGCCTGTTTCTGCCGGCGGCAGGAGCAGTTTTTGAGCTTACGGAGGCAGCAAATCTTGCCCTTTCAGCCCTGTTAGGGGCCATATATAAAGTCATTAGGTCATTTTTAACAAAGAGTTTATATTCCAAAACCGCTCTGAAATCAGATTTTGAGGTTAACCTTGCGGATTTTGGAAACTTATATCTGGGCATTCGAATATTAAAACCTGAAACCTTATTATTTTTATGCCGGACTTTATTATATATGTAAAACCTCTTTTTACGAACGATTTTATCTGTTTTTGGTGGGATATTATGACGCAGATTAACACTGCTCTTTTATAGACACGGATTAACACAGATTTACACGGTTTATAAAAAATTTTTAGTTTATTTGATGAGCACAAATGGCTTTTTGCGGGTAAAACAAGTTTTGCGTTAATTGCGGCCTTTTATCCGGTTTTACGTCGCCACTTAAAAAGCGGCAGATTTTAGCATAAGCTGGTTGAAAAAAGTTGACTTTTTGGCAGTGAAAGAACCTTACAAAACCTTACACTTTAGAGTTTTTAACTGGCTACAAAAAGCTACAAATTACATAACCTGAGAAATTTGTTAAGTTGCTTTGGAAGGGGTTAGGTGGTAAGATTTGGCGAAGGTTTTTAGCCAAAGGAAGGTAACGGAACTACAAAAGGGAAAATAGTTTATGGGCGTTCCAGAAACGATTCGCCAGCTTATCGAAACCTTCGATAGCAATCTTGAATCCTATAAAAATGGAAGTTGCAACGAGACAGACCTTTGCCATCAATTTATAGACCCGTTTTTTATTGCTCTTGGATGGGATGTGAATAACACTCAGGGGACTGCACCTGCCTATAAGGATGTTATTCACGAAGACTCAATAAAAATCGGTTTCCCTGATTATTGTTTTCGTATCGGTCCCAAACGCATATTCTTCCTTGAGGCGAAAAAACCTTCCGTAAATATTAAAGACGCCACCCATCCCGCTTACCAGCTTCGCCGTTACGCATGGAGTGCAAAATTACCTCTGTCAATTCTGACTGATTTTGAAGAATTCGCCGTCTATGACTGCCGAATTAAACCAAACGTAAACGATAAGCCCTCAGCGGCAAGAATACTGTTTTTTAACTACAAAGATTATGCCGATAAGTGGGACCAAATCGCAGATATATTCAGCAAAGATGCTGTTCGTAAAGGTTCGTTTGATAAATATGCCTTAGAAACAAAAGGCAAACGAGGCACAACCACCGTTGACAAGGAATTTCTTGCAGAGATTGAAAATTGGCGAAACGAACTTGCCAAGAATATCGCTATTCGAAATGGAAAATTATCCGTCTATGACCTTAACTTTGCCGTGCAGAAAACAATAGACAGAATACTGTTTCTGAGAATATGCGAAGACAGAGGGATAGAACGCCCTGACCAGCTTTTGGGGCTTGTGAACGGTACTCGGATTTATCCACGACTTTTTGAATTGTTTGAAAAAGCTGATGAAAAATATAATTCTGGCATCTTTCACTTTCGCAGGGAAAAAGACCGGCCTGAATCGCCTGACGAAATGTCGGCAAATCTTAAAGTCGATGACGATGTTCTTAAAAAAATCATCAAAGATTTGTACTATCCGCACCCGTATGAATTTTCTGTTATGCCTGCCGAAATACTCGGCAATGTTTATGAACAGTTTTTGGGCAAGGTAATCCGCCTGACGGCATCGCATCAGGCAAAGGTCGAGGAAAAGCCGGAGGTTAAAAAGGCAGGCGGAGTTTATTATACGCCCTCGTATATTGTCGGTTACATTGTAAAAAATACCGTAGGGAAACTCTGCGAAAAGAAAACGCCAAAGCAGATTGAAAAGATAAAAATATTAGACCCTGCCTGCGGCAGCGGGTCATTTTTAATAGGAGCGTATCAATGTCTGCTCGATTTTCACCGCGATTATTATGCAAAAGACCATAGCAAATATCGCAAGCAGGTTTATCAGGGCAAAGGCGGACAGTGGTTTTTGACGATTGATGAGAAAAAACGGATATTGCTTAATAATATCTATGGCGTTGATATAGATACGCAGGCGGTTGAGGTAACAAAGCTGTCGCTTTTATTGAAAGTGCTTGAGAATGAAACTTCAGAGACGCTTAGACTTTTCCACGAGCGGGCATTGCCGGATTTGGGCAATAATATCAAGTGGGGCAATTCGTTGATTGGGCATGATTTTTATGAAAATCAGCTTTTTGATAATGGGCAGCAGGATAAGATACGCGCGTTTGACTGGCGGATAGAATTTTCGGAAATTTTCAAGCAAGGCGGTTTTGATGCAGTTATAGGAAATCCGCCGTGGATTTCACTCTCGGGAAAATTTGGAGCGGGAATTTATCCAATAGCCCAAATTGAATATCTAATAAAAAATTTTGATGGCAATACATATATGCCTAATATGTACGAATATTTTGTTGCTCAAGGTTTAACCATAACAAAAAACAACGGATATTTTAGTTTCATTGTCCCCGATAGACTTGGTTTTAATCGACAGTTTATTAATTTACGCAGGAGGATTCTGACTAAAGCAAAAATCATTTCCCTATTGTACAAAATTCCATTTCCAGGAATAACAGCCGATACATTGATATTTGTTTTACTAAAAGGCGAAAATAAAGGTTCTAATATCGTAAATATTTCCGAATATGGAAAGATTGCCATAGAGCAAAATCAAAAAGATTTATTGACCCGCTCAGATTTTGCATTTGTGTATTTTGAAAATCAAAACGTTATGACTTTAGCTTGACCTTCCCCCCAAAAACAGTGCCAGTTGCAATTAGAGTACCGGCATGATAAAACCTTTAAAAGGAGGTGTACCATGCGTGGTAAAAGATTTAAACAGGAACAGATCATCCCAATCCTCAAGGAG
>Ga0315286_10000119_pt1 | contig 54807 bp, 95 predicted proteins | sample YL17G10_0_MG_FD_205038 | JGI IMG/M metagenome (GOLD analysis project Ga0315286, IMG submission 205038) | Sediment microbial communities from Yellowstone Lake, YNP, Wyoming, USA - YL17G10_0 | ecosystem: Environmental > Aquatic > Freshwater > Lake > Sediment | place: USA: Wyoming | collected...
GACCCATTTGGAGGAGTGGACAAACTCCTGCGGCATTTTCAGGCCCATGTCCTGACGGCGCTGGAGACTGATGGGCAACCCCGCCCGGCGGACGGACAAAGCCGCCTCGCGCAGGTCCTCGCCGAGCGCCCTGAGGTCAGGCCCATCATGTGTTGCCGACCACTCTGACCATGCACCTGCGTGGTCCTTGTATGACCCCTGCCATCCCCTTCTCCCCTCGATGGCGTACCGCTTTCCTCCATCTTGCCCGCCCTCACCCGGCTGTGAGCCGCCGCGCTCCCCCGGCCTGCCGAGGTGCCCGAAATGCCCCGAGCCGGGTCCGCCCCGATTGATAATGGCTTCGGAGGACTTCCCGCCTTCCGCTCTGGCGTTCGCCGCCTCGAGGGGGAGGTCGAATCCTCCCCCGACATCCACGTTGTCGCTTGTGCGGGCTTTGCCGATGATGGCCTCGCGGTTCTCGGGGGTGATGTAGTCGGTCTGGCCGACGAGTTCGACATTCTCGCCACCAACGAACCGCCACTCGCCGAGACCACCGACGCTCCATGCCCGAACGTGCTCGTTGGCTGGCCGGTACTCTAGGATGCGGAACTTATCCGGGTCCAAGTTGGCGAGCGCCTTGTAGTCGGTGCCAAAGAGGACGGGGTTCTCGGGTCCACCCGCATTCTGGCGCGCGTGCAGGAAAGGAATATGGTAGGCATCCCAAATGCGGTCGGTGTTCTTCTCGGGCGCATTGCCCGTGTAATAGCGATACCAGTCCGAGTCGAGAATAGCCTGCGGTATCGGCTGGCCCTGCTCCCATTGGCTTGCCGCATCGAGAAGGTCCTGACGCGGTATCGCGCCGCCGGTCGCCATGCTGATGAACTTGCCGAGGAAGGGTTCGGGCGTGCTCGTTCCCTCATGCGCCATCGTCAGGAGGTCATCGAATGACAATGCGCCGGAGGCGACCATCTGCGCCTCCGTCAACGTGCGTTCGATGACCTTGGCCGTCTCGAAACTGTCGCTAAAGGAGATGGTTTCGTCCGGTCCCCCTGCAAGGCCGACGCCTCCGCGGAGCATCGCCAGTTCCACCCGCGACTTGATTCCGTCGCTCACGATGGCGTCGGCATTAGTCGAGACGTGCCACAGGGTCTCGGGGGGTGCCGTCAAGGTTTGGCCGAAGGCGATGTCGGCGCTGACGGCATTGGCCTCATCCTCGGAGACATCCCCTGCGCACACGGCCCGTCCCATCTCCAACTTGTAAACGTCCCAACGTGCCCGCTCGATGTCCCGGTAGGCATCCAGCATCTCGTCGGGAGCGCCTTCCGCCAACTGTCCACCGCGGGAAAACTCCATCGGAGAGACCGCCGCCGGTCCACCGACGGCCTTGAGGTCAGCCAGCGCCTCCTGTGAGGCCTTGACGTAGAGGGAGCCACTGAACTTCGCCACGGCTCCAGCGTGCATGAATGCCGCATCGGAGCGGAAAGCCTCTATGTATCCGCCGCCGACCAGCCAATCGGCGAGAGCCTCGCCGTCCTCCGCCGGGGGCCGTCCGGGCATCTGTTCACTCAGGAGCGCCTCGCGTTCCTCCTTGCCCTTCTCGAAGTAGTCATTGACCGATGCCAACTGCTCTGGCGTCAGATTGACCGTATCGTGTTTCCCACCTTCGACGCCGACGCGTGAGGCGTCAAGGCTGGCGTACCCCGGATTGATAGTAAGGCGTGTCAGGACGCCCCGCCACAGTTGAGGGTTGGGCTTCTCGCGGTCTTGCTCCATTGCGTAGAGGCCATCGACGACGCGGCGGAAGTTCTGGTCGGGGTCGCCGCGCACAACCTCCTCGGTTGTGTTCCAGTCTTTGTCGATGCGCCTGACGTTCAGCGCCTCCCACGCGGAGGGCGTGACACTGAACCCTTGCGGCTCTGGCAACCGCGGCCCCCGCAGGTCATGGCCTATGCTATAGCGTTTCTCTCCGCCACCCTCGCCGGGCTGGCTCCCGCCACGCTCGCCTGGACGACCCTCGTGGCCGAAATGGCCCGAGCCGGGTCCGCCGCGAGCGACCGTGAACGGGCCTCCGTCGAGCGGCACAACTCGCCGGAAGAGGCCAGCCGACCGATTGATAATGCCGTTACTGAGTAGGCCGACAAGTTCCTTCGCTGTGATGCGCTTCGACTTCCCGATGAGCGCCCGAGCCGCGCTCGGCAGTTCCGTGGGGTCTCCACTCTCGGGTTCATCCCACTGGGAACTGTGCGTCTTGTAGGCTTCGCCCGGTTCCACATGGTCGATGATGAGTTTGGTGCCCGTGCGCCCCATGAGGTCGCGCTCTCGCGCTCGGGCGTAAAGCAGTGTCTCCACTGTATCCTTCTGGTCCGAGTTCAAGTCGCCTTCCCACATGAGATTGAGTTCCCACGGCGCATTGAACACACGAACGAAGCCCATGCGGTTCGCCGTGCGGACCATGTTCCAGTAGTAGGCATTACCAGCCCCCAAAGACGCCGCCTTTGATTCCGCCAGTGTCAGGGGTTGGATTCCGCTGTTGCGTAGCGCCGCGTCAATCTGATGACCATGATGCCATCCACCGAACTCGGTCAGGTCCGAACCTCTGTATCCGCTAGGCGCACTGCCGAGGCCAAGGACGGTTCCGTCGGGCGCAATCCAAGCCTTCTTGATGTCCGAGATGTCGGCGTACAGGTTGGTGTAGACCTGCGCATTGGTCTTGGCAATCATGGCGTCCTTGAGAGCGGTCCCCTGTGCCACCGTGTAGGTCGTTCGGCCCTTCGGTTCCTTGGGTTCCCGCGACTCGCCATGTCCTCCACCAGGAAGCGAGCCGCCACGCTGGCCGGGACGACCGGCGTGGCCCCAGTTGCCCGATTGGGCGTTGCCCGCGCGCTCGACCATGCCTATGCGTGCCATAAGGCTCCGACGCGTGGAGGCATCATCCACCCGGATGTCGCCCTCAAACGCCGCCCAGTGGGTCGCATACCTGCTCTCCGGGAACTCATCGAATAAGTCTCCCAAGGTCCGAATCTGCTCCGGCGACGGACCGGCAGTGCGGTCGAACGAAACCGATAGTTCCCCGCCAACATGAACGTTCTTTTCGCTGACCCATGAGATGCGGAGAACGCCCGCTTCGCTGAATAGAAGGTCGTAGGCCAACTCCCTGAACCCCGCCCTAGTCAGGGGGCCAATTCTCTCCTGCACCGGCTTCGGCAGGTCTGGAAATGCCCTGCGGACCACGGCGTCGGCCATAACGTCATGCGACACAGAACCGCCGCTCCCGTAGAGTCCGCCGTCCGGTGCGACAAAGACACTCAAGGAGTCGTGTTGCCGGAAGCGCCACGGGCTGTCTATCGGGGTCAACTGGTTCCTGAAAGCCTGCGAGATAGTGTCTCGCATAGCCGTCCTCTCCGGGACTGCAATCTCATACCTCTTCCCGCCCTCGCTCGGCGCAGACCCGCCCCGCTGACCGGGACGGCCCTCGTGACCGAAGTGGCCCGAGCCTTCGCCGCCCCGCGCGACCAGTTCCTCGATGGTTGAGAACCGCCGAAGGAGGCCGACTGGCTCTGTCACGCGTAAACCTCTTCTTCGACTTCCATGATATGCGTGATGATGAACTCCTCATCGTCGTCCACAATGCGCTTGTTCTCGGCCTCTCGCCAGCGGCGCGCCAGTTCCCGGTTCCATGCGTCCTCGTCGGCCCAATAGGTTCCTCCGCCGAACACAACCTCAGGCGGCGCAGGCGTGATTTCGCCGCCCTCCCAAAAACCCGAGCCGTCGATGAGGTCCATTAGGTCGGGTCCACACCTTGCAGTGGATTGCGGGCCGCGAGCGCCACGGCGGCGGTCCACGCCACCGAAACGTCATCCTCGGTATAGACGGTCAGGAGGTTCCCGACAATCTGCCGATGGTTGCGGAGCATACGCAGGGCGTCCTGAACGGTCCGGCCTCCGTTCGACCCGGTGCCGATGTTCCGAATCAGGATGGCATCCGCTATCTGAGCGAGGACGGCTGTGTCTATCGCGCCCACATACGAGTCGATGCGGCCCCCCACCAGCGCCGCCGGGAGCCGGGTCTGGATATTGTCGGTGTCCGCTTGCACCGCATCGACCGATACCTGGGAGGACCGGTTGTAGAGGGTGTTGTGCTCGTCGGTGGTCAGGCCGGAGCCTGTGTTCACCTCAACGACTTCGACCAATGTCGAAAGGATGAGGCTTGTGGGAACGTTGTACGCCCCGAGGGTGGGTTGGACAAGAGGTGAACCGTCGTCAGTGTAGATGTTGCCTTCGATGTAGAAGTTGTGATTGGCCTCGTAGGGACGGATGTGCCAACCATGCGTGAGCAGGTAGGTCGTCCCGAGGACGCCAGCCGAAACCTCCTGACCGCCAATAGCCTCCACCGGGAAATAGAATCCGGGGAGGGTTGAGCCGGTCAGCCAGTCCTCTTTCCCGTCCGAGTAGATGTCCGTCTGGACATTTATCGTGATGGACCCGGTAACAAGCGGCCCATTGGGAATGACTAGGCGGTTTGCGTAGTCAAACGTTACCTTGAGGCCCATTGCCCTTCGCCTTCTGTTTCGGGTCTAGGAAATGGCCCTGTCCCGGAAGCGGGACGGCCACGCGTCGCAGGGTAGCATCCCACTCCTCCCAAACCGTGAACTGGCGAAGGGTGGCGCGCAACGGGTCCTTCTCGTCAACGTCCCACGCGCCTCCGAACTCATGCCAGCCCCGGAAAGCGTCCTGCTTCTCGAAGTGCTCACTCAGACCTTGGGGGACACCCTCAGCGGGTGCCCCCCCTTCGGTCTGTGTGCGCAGGCGGAAACACCAGTAGCGCATCCTGCGCCGCGGAAGGAGACGGAAGTCAGTCTCGCCCCCACTACCCGGCTTACGGGTTCGCATAGTTGCGCTCGTCCGGCGCGTTCACCGGGAACGTCAGGCCGGTTGCCGCCGTGATGGTGAACTCGGCGCTCACCCACTCGGCCCCGCTCAGGCCCATCGCCACGATGATGACCGCCGCGTCCGTGCCGGGCGTCCGACCTCCTTGGTTGTTGCCGTCGTAGTCGAAGTCGAACGGGATGGACGTGGCCGTGATAGGACCCGTGATGGGCGAGCCGCCATTGTCATTGACAATGATGGCCGTCGCCGAGTCGAAGTTGCCACCCGGATTGGTCAGGAAATACATCCAGTAGGTCCCATTCACGTCGGCATCGAGGTTCTGCGAGAACACGATGGTTCCAGCGGCCACGAACGGGAAGGTGCGTTGCGTGCTCGTGACCGGGACGTACTCGAAGTCCACACCGCCGCCATCCTTGGTGATGTCGTACAACTGGATGGAGTTGGTGTCGTTCGGGTCGAAGTCGTCGATGTAGACGCCGGGGTTGGTGACGAGCGTGTCGCCGACGAACGAGCATAGCGGCACAGCCACCTTGCCGATGACGGTTCCGAACCCGTGGCCCATCGCGTTGGCGTTGATGTTGGTCGCCTTGCGGAGGTTGCGCTGGCACCACTCGTAGATTTGCTCTACCGTGGCCGCATTGCCGTCCACGATGCGGTTGTAGGCGTAGTAGCCTGTGCCAATCTGCCGCTCGCCGTCATACCGCTCCCACCAGCCGGTGCCCGTCGCCGGGGTGTTACCCAACGTGCCCGTGGCGATGGCTTGCCACCAGCGCGAGCCGTAGGAGACGACATCCCACTGGGCGTAGCCGATGGTTCCTGAGTAGCCGTCGAACCGAGCGCCCTTGAGGTAGTCCGCCCCCATACCAGTGTAGGGCGTGTTGGCATCGACAAAGACATCCGTGTGCGTGACCTTGATGTCGGCCCCGTCGGAGAGAGGAATCTTGTAGACGATGTAGGTCAGGGCCGGAAGGTCTTGGTCCACCAGCACATTCGACCCATCGTAGGTCTTGGCTTCCTCCCGCAGGAACACCTTGAGGAAGGAACGGTAGTCCACCGAGCCACTCAGATAGATGGACAGCGGCTCGTTCAGTTCGCCGGTCTTGTCGAACTGAGTCGTTGTCCCGGAGAAACCGGTAAACTGCTGGCGGTAGGCACGGTCCACGAGCGGAGCGTCGAAGTCACCAAGCGACACGATGCAGGCATACTCCGCCGTGGTCTTGACCACCTTGAAGCCGCCGTCTCGGCAGATGTCACGGGATTGCTGGTCGGCCCAGTCCCACCCGTTTATCAACTCGAACTTGGCTTCGTAGATGGCCTTGATGGGGAACTTGAACTTGTTTAGCGCGGCGTCCGTCCGCCACTCCTCCTTGAGGAAGGAGTAGACGGCCTGCACCGTCACGCCCGACGACTTCCCCGGTGGGTCGTCGTTCAGGTTCCCGGCGACAAGGAGTTGAATGGTCTTGGCCGTCGTGTTCAGGACGACCTCAACGCCTTGGCTTAGTTGGTCGGGGTCAACAATCTTTGCCATAGTCCCCTCCGTTTCCTTATGGGTTGTAGTAGTTCGGGTCCGGCGTCTGCTGAATTGGCACGGTCTGGTTCGCGTTGCTCAATGTCACGTCGAGCGCGTATGGAACGTAGTCAAGATGGAACACGAGAATGGAGACATCCACGTCCGCAAGATAGTTGTATTGATAGGCCGTCTCGAGGCCAACACCGGTAACGCTCTCGACGTGGAATAGGACCTCATCGTCAGACCGTCTTACATAAGTCACCTCCGAAGCATAGACGATTCCGTTGAGGGTATGCGTAACTGGGTTGTTGATAGTCACCGTTGCCCCGGCGGTGTCGTAGGTAGGACTGTCGGCACCGTTCGTGCAGTCAATGGTGACGGTCCCGGCAACGGCACTGACGTAAACATCCTTCACGGCGTTCGAGGCAAACTGAGTGCCGTCGAAGGCGTAGGTGCCCGTCAGGTCTATCCGAAGGCCGTAGTTATTGCCCAAGAAGGAGCAGTCCACAAGCGAGGCCTGCGGGCGGATGTGCATGGCGTAGGAGCCAGTGCCGCCGGTGATGGTGCAGGCATCCATGTTGGCGGTTGCGCCCTCAATCTGCCCGCATTGTGTAAATAGGGAGTTGTAGATTGGGGCACTGTCGGCCAGTATCTCGCCGCAGGTGTCGAAGGTTGTGTTGTAGACCTCGCGCGTGAAGGTCCCGCTGGCCGGAGGCAGGCAGACGCCCACGGCGGCGTTGCGGAAGGAGCATCCATAGATGCCCATGATGCTCCTGGAGGACCCGGAGAACTCGACGGCGTACTTGGCAGTCTGAGAGCCGGTGGCGGTCACGGCCTCAAGGAAGAAGTTGCACCCCTTGATTCCCTGACTGCCGAACTTTTCGCCAAGGTAGACCTGCGTGAAGGCCCCGGTATGCGCGCCCTGTATCTTGATGCTGTTGAACGACGGGCCAAGCAAGGTGTCCATGAACACGATGGACTTATTCGTGTCCTTGAAGTAGGTGGCGCTCCCGGTGGCAAGGCCAATCTGAATCTTCCCCTGAACGTAGTCAACGCCCTTGTAGCGATTGTAGATGCCCCACGCGCCCGTGAGTTCGGAGGCCACGAGGTCGGAGAAGGATGTCGCCGTCGCGCTTCCCGAAGTGCCGCCATAAATCTTGAGTCCCTCGCCGTAGCGAACGGCGTCCCAGTAGATGTAGGTCTTGGAGCCTACCGTCGTGCCAGCCGTCCCGCACCGCCAGCCAATCTTGCGGATGGCTGTGAGCACAGGAGGGGTGACGCTAGTGCGGGTCCATGTCGCGCTCGAGGCGAGCACGGCCCACGGAATCCAGCCGCCGTGCGGGAGCGTATCGCCGCCGAAGATGTCCCACTCGGCCCAGTTGGCCGACACATCTTCGATGCGGATGCGCATGCCGTTCGGACCCTTGTTCGGAATGCCGGTCACGCGCGTCGTGCCGAACCAGAGGAGGACCAACTTGCCCGTGAGGTCTTGGTTCGAGCCGTAGGTGAAGTCGGACCCACGGGCGGCGGCTGAGGCGCTGTAGTTCTGGAGGTGAAAAGCGCCCTCGCGCGCGTCGCTGACCGTCGGGTCGCTTACGGAGTTCGTGCCGCCAACAGCCGTCCATCCCGTTGTGCTCTCGCACATTGAGACGTTCGTCATGTTGAGGCCTTCGACGACGCCGGGCATGGACTACTCCTCCGGCCCTTCGGGCTGAACGTCAGCGTCGAACTCGCGCCGCTTGTGCGTCTCCGTGCGAAGCAGACGACCCGTGACATCCCGCTCTGTGACTTCGGTCGTGGTGAACTCCTCGACCGCTTCCACCCGCACTGTAACCGGTTGGCTCGGGAGATTGATAATGGGCGGGGCCTGCGCGGGGACGCTGACCTCGTTGATGACAGTCAAGGGGGTAGGCTCGACGCTCACGTTCACCGGCGTCGGGGCTACCTGATTGATGACCGTCACCTGCGCCGGGGCTTGCGCGGGAGCGAGGGCCTCAACCCTAATGACCGGCGCTGGTGTCTCGGGCGCGTGGAAGTGAATATCCGGGGGCCGCACCTCGGGCGCGGCGACTTCGTTGCGCACAGTCACGGGCGTCGGCGAGATGGTCGGCGCAAAGTTGATGACCTGCGGCTTGTCCTCGGACCGCTTGACCATCGCCGCAGTGAGCACCTGCAAGGCGTCTCGAACCGTCTGTCCGAGAACGGACATCTCCCGGCTCAGGCGCTTGACCTCGCGCTCGGAGCGTGTGACATCCGGCGCGGGCGGCTTGAGGTGGTCAACGAAAGCGCCCACCTTGGCCGTGCCCATTCTCGCTGGCTCGACCTTGGGGGGCGCTTCACCGCGCGGGACCCACGCCGGAACGAAGTCCGTCGGGTTCAGCCTTCCAGCACGGTCACTCCGAACTTTGTCGTCCATCCGATTCTCCCGAGGTGGACCGCGAAGGCAATGAGCCACCCCGTAAGGATTTCGCTCACCACCGGAACGTAGAGCGGCTCCAAGAGGTTCACCCCAAAGAGCCATGCCATGAGCGGGAACACCCAACACCCCACGCAGAGGTCACATTCCCCCAACTCTGTCAACAGTGGGTGGAGCGCCCACAACTTCTTCGTGGGGCCGCTGGTTTGGAAAAGCCAGACGGCAAGACGACCCACCACTACCATCGCAATCAGACGCATATCCCGCCTACTTGACGAACAGGTAGAACATCGGGAAGCCTTCCGGGCCATAGTCCCCGGTCGGCTTGCTCATCTCCTCGACCAGCGTCCAGCCGTCCGCCAGCATCTCGCTGACTTCCGTGTTGGCGCGGGCGGATGTGATGGCAGGCGGTTGGGCCGACAGGCCCGGCATGATGACCTTGGTCACATGCTTGACCTGCGTGAAGCCCTTGCCGGTCTCGCCTGCGCGGACCTTCCCGAGGAGCCACATGATGTCGATTCCCTCGGGCCTCACCCGAAGCGACCGGCAGAGCAGGATGTCCCACCCCGCGGCCATCCGGCGGCTGATTTCCTCATTCGCCACCGTCGGGTTGATGATTTGCTCCTCCCACGGGCCTCCGGTCGGCCAGATGGTTCGGACGATGTGCTGGACCGTCTCGTAGGGCGTCGCGTAAGCACCGTTGCGGGATGCCTTCGGTGCGGCGGGCGCGACGCCTGCCTTCGGTGCCGCCTTGACTACCTGCTTGGTCATCACTGCCTCCTATGGCTTAGGCGCGTCCTGCCCGCACAGGCCGCGTGGTCCTCTCAGTTGCCCGCCCACGGTGTAAATCTGCCTTGCTTGATTAGCGCCACCAGTTCCTCCGGGTTGAATACGATGTCGCAGTGGCATACGCCCGGATGCGCTGGAGGGAAATTGGCTGGCTCGAACACGGTTTCGTAGAAGTTGTCGATGGGCACGAAGCCAAGAGACTCATTCCGCTCGCAGATGGGACAGGGATGGATATTTCCCTTATCCGTCACCCCCCGCTCTCCGAGGTGGACCCACGCCATCTCTTGAAAGCCGGAGTTCTTCATCCACTCCCATTTGCCCGCATTCTCGGCCCATGCCACCTCGTAGTTGACAATCGAGTTGGTGCGCGCCTCGCTCATGTCCGTCAGGCCGCGCATGATGACCTCAATCACGTCGGCCATGAAGCCTTCGTTGGAGAGCACCTCTTCGGCGTTGGCTCCGTCGCGCAGGGCGCGGGCGATGTCGGGCGAAGATAGGCCCTGCCGCACGCCCGCCGTGATGATGCGCTTGATGAAGGTCATGGTCCCGTCGTCGATGTAGGTTACGAGGTCCCCGGCCCGTCCCTCCAGGCCGCGTATCGTGATGGGGTTCGTCAGGGCGAACGAGACGGACGGGGCCAGCGTCGGCGCAACACCCTGTTCGTAGAGCAGGCGGGCAATCTGCTCCACCATGTCCGTCGCCCCCATTGAGTAGGCGGCGGCATACACCTCGAGCAACGTCGCCTTGTCGAGGGTTGGGGCCGTTATCCACCAGTCCTCGTCGGCCAGCAGGTCCTCGACCGCCGCCCGTGCTTCCTCTGAGTCCTGCCGCGTGACGAAGCCATCGAGTTCGGAGGGCATGTCGAAGTCCAGTTTCGACATTTCCTCGACCCAGTAGTCTACGGCCTCGTCGTCCATCGAACGGAAGGCCAGCGAAGCGCGAGGCACAAGTGCCTTGGTCGCCGCACGAATGAGGCGGCGCAGGCGGATACCTTCCTTCTCCTTGGCCTTCTGCGGGATGAGTGATAAACCCGGAGCGATGATGCCGTCGAGTTCCTTGAGGAGCGACTTGGCATCCCGCGTGGCCGGGTTCTTGCCGTAAGGCGCGCCCGGTTTCGGCTCAGTCGACTCAGTTCGCCGCGTGAGGCCGGACCAGATGCGCGCCGCCAGACCTTCGGGCTTGGACTGGCTCCCGCGCCCGCCCGCGCTGGCTGGCGTCTCGCCCTCCACCCCGGCCTTGGCTTGCTCGTCCTGGCCCTGCGAGGGCTTTCCGCCGGGCTGAATGCTCCCGTCCTTGCCGACCTTCGCTCCCGCGCCGAACAGCGCCGCCAGAGGGTTCTCTTGCTTCGGAGGCTCGGGCAACTTCTTCGGGTCGATGTCCGTCTCCATAAGACCCTGAGCCACGAGTTCCATCCTGCCTTCCTCGGCGCTGATGAGGCCTCCGCCTTGGAGGGTGGTCAGGGCTTGTCCGACGGCGAGCATGGCGCGCCCACGAGCGACCATCGCTTCGTCATCGCGCTCAATCCAGGTGAACTTGATGACCGGCGGCTGGACATTCTGGATGATGCGGTTGATGTGATTGCGGAACTTCTCGCGTGCGGAGGCGAAGCCCGAGCGCCGGGTCTGGCGTTCGGCGCGGATGACGCCCGCCAGCGTGCCTCCGCCTCCCTCCTCTTGAATACCGATGTCAGACAGGCGCATGCCGTAACCGGCGGCGACTATCTGGCCGTAGTTCATCATGGCCTTGTCGTAGATGATGTCGGTCGGCGGGCGGTTGAGGGGTATCCAGACGGCAGGCTTGGTGTGCGAGTGCAGGACCGGCACCTTCATCCCGTCGATGCCTTGGAAGAGGGTGCGGAACTGGTCAAGCCACTGCTCCGCCGATTCGCGGCTCATGTCGATGAGGTCGAGGATGCCCGCCTCGGGCGTGTCGAGCAAGAGTTTCCAGTAGTAGTTGTCGCCGCGGAACAGCATCTCGATGGCGAGGTAGACCTTCTCGGGCGGGGCCATGCCCCATCCCCTGCGCCTTATCTCGGGCCGGGGCGAGAAGGTCATGCGGTCGATGGCCCAATGCGGGAAGGCGACCACGCGGCCCATCGCCTCGGGCAGGGATTGATAAACGGGCATCTGCGGTTCGTCGGACGGGTAGAGCGTTCCGCCGTCCAGATGCTTGACCCATACGACCGGGCCATCGGCGGCGTCATCTAGCCGACCCAGTTCTGCCGCCGCGCCGAAGGGCAGGTCGAAGAGGTCCTGGCCCATCAGGTCGATGTAGGAGTCGAAGTCGCCTTCGAGATGCTCCACAAGGTCGCTGTAATACTGGACGGCCTTCTTGACCTCGGGGTCGCTGGCCGACTCCGGGTCCGTGGGCACGACATCCCACTCAAGGTTCTTGAGGTTGTCGAGCAAGGTATCGCGGCAGATAGCGGCGATGGGCTGGTTGCGGACGAAGGCTCTCCACTGCGCGGCGAGGAGCCACTGGGGATGCCCGTAGTAGGGCAAGAGTCTGAGGAGATAGGCCGGGATGTCGAGGGACCGAGGCTCCGGCGTCAGGTTGGCGGTGAGTTGCTGAGGTCGTTCTGGCAGGGCCGCTTGGTGTTGCTTTTTCGCCATGTCTCATCCATCCCGGAACGCGTAGAGCGGAGCCGGACGCCGGACTCCAGTCGAGTTTAGCATAGTCCCACCTGTGGCGCTACACACTGGCATTTGCACCACCTGTCAGGCGTGGATGAACTTCACGTCCTTGAACATCTGTTGCACGGCGGTCAGGCAGTTGAAGGCCCCGGACATCGAGTCGGGCCGGTCGTCGTGCTTGCCGTTCGGGAAGTCGGCCATCTCGGCCAGACAGGGCTTATTCCAAGGGGCTTGCAGGAAAAAGACGTTCCCGACGTTGACCTGCGAGGCGAAGGGAGCCGCCCAGGTCATCTTGTCGCCCGAGTGGGGAACGCCCTCAACGGCGTAGCCCGCCAAGAGTTTGATGTAGTGCTCCACAAGCGACTTGCCGGACGCGCCCGGCTCGGTCTCGATGCGGATGAGCACTCCCGGCCCGTCCAGTTTAGCCGTCATGCGCACCATCTCCTCGACCTGCCCCGGCTCCCACTGCCCGGCCACTTGGTCCACGCCCCACCAGTGGCCTTCCGGGTCCGGGGCCATGAGCGTTCCGCAAGTCGAGTCCGGGTCCCGCTTCTGCGACTTCTTCTCGGAGGCGGCGAGGTCCCAAAACCGGATGCCCTGCTTGAGTTGCACCGGTTTGCCGTCCAAGAGACTGCCAATCGAGGCGGGCAGGGCGGACATGATTTGGATGCGCCCGATGCGGTAGAACGCGCCCTGCGGCGGGGCCGGATGTTGCTGGTACTCGGCGCTCCACACGAGGTCGCCTACTCGGGTCCGCACGTCGCGCAGGAAGGCGGTTGAGAACCTACGCGGGGCCAGCGCCGTGTCATACTTGCGGTGCAGGATGTCGCCCTTCGGCGTCTCCGCCTCGGACAGGGCCGCGTAGGAGAGCACAGTCCACTTGCCGCCGTCCTCGGCTCGGCCTTCCTCGGCGAGGATGCGCCCGGCAAGGTCGTCCTCGTTCCAGCGGGTCATCATCAGGACGATGCGGCCCTTCTCCCAAATGCGGGAGAGGAACGTGCCTTGCCACCACTCCCATGCGTTCTCGCGCACAGCCTCGGACTGCGCCGCTTCCCACGACTCGTAGGGGTCGTCGATGACGCCGAGTCCGAAGCCGTGGCCGGTGATAGGCCCGCCCACGCCAGCCGCAAAGACGTAGGCGGGGATGTCCTTGAAGTGCCAGTCCTCCCGCCGCCAATTGCCCTTGTCGGGAATGAGGTGCCCGAACAACTGTTGGTAGAGGTGGGTCTGCGTGACCGAGCGGGCCTTGGCTGAGTTGGCGTGGGCGCGCGAGGCGGCATAGGAGGTGAGCAGGACGGGCAGGTCTGCGTGATGCGCCAGCCAGTAGGACGCCAGCCGGACGGACACCATCTCGCTTTTGCCGTGCTGAGGCGGCGCAAAGAGCATGAGATTGGTAATGGGGTGCGGCTCGGGAGAGCCGTCCGGGCGGATGCCGACCACACGGTTGATGTAGCGCGCCATGTGCTGATGGAACGGGTCGGCGACGTAGGCCGGGAAGGTGAACTGGGTGTAAGCCAGGATGTCGTGCCGCGCCTTCTGAATGCGCTCGACCTCCTGCGGTCCGGCGTACTGGGGGATGTGCAGGCTCGCCGCTCCGCCGAAGGCGAACTGGCGGAAGTTGGCTAGGTTGATGTCCTTGACCTGGATTTCTTCCGGCCCTGCGCCCTTGGGGACGAAGCGGTAGCCCTTGGCGTCAAGCGGGACAACGACTTCGGGGGGCGCGGGCTTCTTGGTCGTCATGCGCCGATGGTAGATGGCGCGTTCTGCACCTCACCGACCCTCTCGACGGGAATGAGCGCGCGCATATCGTTGGCGAAGGAGAGGCGGTCTTGCGGCAGGCGGATGTATTTCAGGGTGATGCGTTGCATGGTCAGGATGACTTCGACGACCTGCCCGGCGGGTATGAGTTGGTCGTTCGATTGGAGCCAGCGTCGCTCGGTATCGGAGATGCGGCGCACTCCCTCGACGTTCTCCCGGACTTCGTGCCACAGTGCGTGCTCGATGCGGATGGGGTCGAGGACTTCGGTCAGGAGATTGAGAATGTGACGGTAGTCCTTGAGCCACGCGAGCAGGGGCCTCTCCTGGTCCACGCGCATGTCGATGTAGAGTGTTTCCAGCATCGCAAGGATAGTGGGCAGTTCTGCCGCCGCGGCTCGGGCGTCGTGGCTCTCCAGCATCACCATCAGGTCGTCCGTGCGGGCGGTGAGCAGGGCCATCTCCTGCCCGAGCGACAGGAGTTGTGGATGGTTCAAGACCCGGTTGTAGGCTTTGGCAATCTGACTGGCGACGAAGAACTTGCTCGCGCCCGCCGTAGCCGCTCCACCGAGAGCGCCGTGCATCCGGCAGACGGGGAAGCCCAGGATGGGCTTGTTGCGGCACTGGCGGTTGAAGTCGCACTCCGGGCACTTGAGCGTCTTGTCGCCCTTGACGTAGCGGTAGCCGCACTTCCGGCAAACCTTTGTGCGAGCCGAACAGCGATTGGGGTCTGGCTTGATTCCTTCGGCTTTGCGCCGTCGGGCGTGTGTGATGCGGGCAGTGGACGCCATTACAGCATACCCAGGAATGCCCGGAGCCGGACGCCTGCGATGTCGGCATACTCCGGCTTCCATTCTACACCGACGACCTCATCGAAGCCAGCCTGCCGACCGCCAATCATCTCACTGCCGACGCCTGCGAAGGGCACAAGCAGGCGGCGCGGCACGTCGAGGGGTGGAGGCAGGACAAGCAGGCTGAGATAGCGCAGGAGGTCGAGGGGCTTCACGGTCGGATGCGGATTGCGGCGACAGTCGGCGTAGATGATGCGACCGGCCTTGTCACGCACCGGCTCACCCTTGTCGTCGAGCAAGTAGTGACGCTTGGTTGTGAGGCCAGAGCCGTCGTCCGGGTCGTGGACGACACCCTCGGCCCCATACCGCATGCAGGCTACGACGCCGAACAAGCCGCGCTCACGCTCCTCGGTGTCCGCCTTAGCCGTGTAGAAGAACCGGGAGGCGGAGCCGGAGTCGTAATACTGACTGTTGTGGCTGTTCCACCCCTGGTCGCCTATGCCAAACATGCTCGACTGCTTGCCGGATGATTGTCCACCACCATGCGATGACCTCGCCTCGGGGAACATCGCCACGGGGCACCCCTCAACGCACTCCCACTCCTCGACCGTCTCTGTGCCGTCCTTGTCTGCATAGCCGTGGTCGGGCTGGTCGCTTTTGCGCATCATCCTCCCGTAGACTTCGTTTGTGCCGCTGGCGTTGTGCAAGCCGCCCATCGCTGTCCCAGTCCGCACCTTGCGCTCCCCAAGCATTCTGCAACGCGGGTCATGCGAGAGAAGGACATTGGCGGGCCAGCGGCCTTGGTCGTGTCGCTCGGATGGTTTGTCGCCGAACCCCTCACCCATCGTCCCCCCACTGCCCGGTGCCGCTCCGAGCGTGGTCGCTCCTCCCCACCCGCCTCCCGCGCTCTCGCCGGTCGGATTGGCAATGCGCGCGCTGTCGATGTTCAGCGCGCCGCACCCGTGCTTGAGACAGTTCTGAGCAACGGTTCCGTCGAGAGGCTTTCGTGCGACGATGATGGGTTCCCATGCTGGCTTGAGCGCCGTGCCGTAGCCGTCCCACTGTTGGGCGGCGTCCGTCACAGGCTCCTCGCTGTATTTGGCAAAGGTTGTATGCGTCCGTCCCTGAGCGCCTTGTTCGACATTCGCCTTGGCGTATCCCGGACCCTCGCGCTCCCCGACTACGGGCCGTTGTTCGCCCTGCGCCCGGTCAATGCCCTTGCTCACGTCATGGCTTTTTGGGAATCCGCTCCCGTAGAGCCAGAGCAGGGTATCCCGCAACTCGAAGCCCGCGTCCTCAATCGCCACAGCCAACCGATGCCACGTCCGCGTCCCGCCGAAGGCCAAGAGGTGAGCGCCGGGCAACAAGAGTTTACCGAGTGCCGCCCAGGTCTCGGGGCGGAAGGCAACGTCCCCGCCGTCCCACTCCTGACCCATGAACCCACGGCTCAGGCGCGAGAACCGGCCATCGGAGCCTTCCTGCGCCGGGGCCGAGCCTTCCTTGCCGAAGCGTTTGACAATCGACGTGAGATGGTAGGGCGGGTCACACAGAAGCGCATGAAAGAGCGGCCCTTGATACTGAGCCGCCCATTCGAGCACGTCGGCGGTAACGACTTCGTGGGCTGGCAAGGTCAACTCCAATCGAGGATGCAGTCGCCCACCTTGTAGACGGCGAACTTGCAACATGGTTCCGACCCATGTCTCCAGTGTTCGCGTTGCGAATCGATGAGGACCATGACATCCTCGATGTGATGGGTGAACCTCGCCTCCTGCACAAACACAACGTCGTCCTTTATGGAATAGACCAGAATGAGATAGCCGCTCTCTTTCAACGCGAGGCCTCCCGACGCGCGATGACCGCGATGACGACACAGACCGCGACAACGAGAATGATGGGCGAGAGGCATTCGAGGACTTTCACGGCGGTCCCTCCACGAAACCTAGACACTGGCACCGCACGAACCGGTCGCTTCCGACCATGACGGTGTGCCTGCACGCCCCAAGTTTGGGCGTGGATGGGCCGTCGTGCTCCCGGCGCATGTGTCCGCAGTTCCGACAGTGCTGTTGCTCCTGCTCCATCTTCTTCGCGCGGTCGAAGTCCGGGTCGATGTCTAGTGGTGGGGACTTTGCTACGCCGCGTAGGATGCGCTTGAACATTGGGCGTCACGCTGTCCTGTCTTGTCTGACCATGATGGGCGGACCTTGGTCCGGCACAAATCGCGGGCACGACGGGAAGCCACTGGCGCAGATGAAGCATGCGCCTTGGAACCGACCGCCGAGCATCGAGTGGTGTTTGAGTTCGTGCCCGCATCTCTCGCACTTGAGTTCCGGGTCCTGCATAAGCGCGCCTTCCTCGGGCGGCAAGGCCGTGGAGATGACCTTCGATATGTCTTGGGATGGACCAACGCCAGCCCGCCTTCCGAACAACTCCCGGTCCATGCGGTTCCACATCTCCACTATCTCGGCCTGCGCCCTCTCGACCGCCTCGAACCACTCGGGCGTTCCTGGAGCGGGCGTCGGCGGAGCGGGCGGAAAGCGCGGGCCGGGACGGTCGAACACCGGCAGGCCGCACCACGGGCAGAAGCGCATGACCGCGCCGGTGTAATACAAGCCATGCGCCCAAGCCAACGTCTGTGCCGATTCAATCTGCGGATTGCTGACGTTCCAATCCTCGCAGTCGCACATGACGCCCGTGCTCTTGTTGAGTACGCCCATCGTATCCATGTCGCCCTCGCTGTCAGTCCTCGGGCCGAATGCCCATCGTCGCCCGCGGCTCGCCCTGGCCCTTGATAATGGTGTACGCCTTGACGTAGACGGCCTCTTTCAGCACGCCCTTCGTCCCGCCGGTCACGCGCCGCAGGGCCGACAGGAGCAGGCTAATCTCCCCGCCATGTAGGTTCTCCATGTACCGGTCAGTCGGTTCGCGGAGCCGCCTCAGGCGTTTGTCTCCATCGGGAGGCGCGGAGAGCAGTCCCCACTCAGAAGCCTCGTCTGTGAGCGCCGTAAGCACCTTCCCGGAAATGGCCTCGGGGACCAGATAGTAGCGTTGGTCCCCCAATGTAGACCGTAGCCATCGCGTCTCTTGCCAAGTAGGCTCGCCCGAAGGGCGGTCGCGCCTACGCGAGGGCTTGTTGCCGTCCGCCCGGAAGTCGGCCATGCTCGTCTTGCACTCAATGAGAATGCTTCGATGCCCGGTGAAGCCGATGGCGTCCGGCGTCTCATTCGCCGCCGAAGTCATCTCAGTGATGACAACGGGGCACTTGGCGCGCAACCACTGTGCCGCCCGCTGGACGAGTTCATCATGCAACCTCATCCGGCCTCCAGCCATCTGCCAAGATAGCCATGACGAGCGCCTGCGCTGTCCAGTAGGTCGCCTGAATGTAATCGTGAGGCCGGACGACCGAGCCATAGTAGACGGCGCTCGCCATGTCAACAGCAAAGAAGATGAACAGCACCAGCCGTCCGTAGCGAGCAACAAGCATCCTCATTTCGCCACCTCCAAGGTCAGGACGAACACCCGAGGATTCTGGCCCATCGAGACCGTCCCTCGGTTGATTTGATAGAAGGCCAGCACGAAGTCGGTGCGGTCCCGGAAGCCTTCGGCTACGGCGTCCTCTTTGGATATGTCGAGAAGCGATTGCTCCCGGATGCCGGTGAGACGCACGAAGCCGATGCCCTGCCGCCCACGTCCAGTCTGGACGGCATAAGTCTGCCCCACGCGGAAACGGATGCGTCCAGTGGTTTCGGAGGCTTCCCGCGGACGGCGGACGATAGCGATGTGGTTATCATCGTCCCGCTCGACGCGCTCTTTGGGCCGTGCCAGCCGCCGGGTCTGCGTCTTGGTGCCATCGAGAACCTTGGCGGCGAGTCCGTGGCTGAACAACATGGCTAGGCCTCCATGAGCGCGTGCGACGCCCGCGCGCTCCGGCCCTGCTTCTCGACCAGTCCGTTGCGCGCCAACACCCCGAGATACGTCCCGAACGTCCCGCCCTGCGGCGTAATCTGCGTAGCCTGTCCCACCTCGTCGTAGGTGCGGTAGCCGGGGTAGGCGTCGATTAGGAACTGGAGCATCTTGCGCTCGCCTGCCCTGAGGGACCGCATCCACATCCCGATAGTCCCGTCGCGCGTGAGCGGCTCGCTCGGCGGCGGGGAGACGGCCATTCCGGCATCGGTAATGGTAATGCGCCCGCCGAACTCCTCGGCCAGCAGGCTCCGGCGCTTGAGCACGCCAAAGTAGGTGCTGAACGTGCCCCCCTTGACGGACAGGTGCGAGAGAGTCGCCAATTGTGCCTTGGTCACGACGACCGGGTAGCGTTGGGCGAGGACCTGTAGCATCAGGCGCTCGCCCTTGCGCAGACCGGAAGGGTTGGCCTTCATCTCGTCCAGTGACCGGGGATACGGTGTGGGCTTTCCGGGCACGAGATGGATGCTGAGACCGGCGCGCGCCATCTGCGAGACGGTCGGATTGCGGGCCAGTAACTTCTCCATCTGCAAGCCGCGTTCGACTGCCGCCTTGGCTTTGTCTGCCGCGTCGAGCGCCTCGCCTGCCATCTCGCGCAGGCCCCCGGCATGCTCGACCGCCCGCTTGAGTTGGCCCGTGAGGTCGTCGAGGTGCTCGACCATGCCTTCGAGGGTCTGGCGGTCCTGTTCTGTGAGCAACCACTTCTCGACCGTTTTGGCCGGAGCAGGCTTGGCGGTCTCCGCCTGCCGCTGGAGCAGTGCATTGTCGCGCTTGAGACGGGCAACCTCATCCCGCAGAGCCTTGGGGTCCGCCTGCGCCGCACGCTCGATGGTCTCGGCCATGCGGCTCTTGAGTTTGGAAATGTCGATGGCCGCGAGCCGCTTGGGCTTGAGCACCTTGCGTCCGACCTTCGGAGTGGCCGACGAGTCGAACGTCCGGCGCTGGCGGACCTTGATGCGCTTGAAGATGTCCAGCCAGCCCGGCGACCAGAACCACGCCTCGCCAATCGGCAGGCTCGGCAGGCTCTCCATGAGCCGCGCCCGTTCGGCAGGCGTGCCGTGGACCCGTATCCACGCGTCGATAGCGTCCCGGTCCTGCGGGGCAATCGTGCGCAGAGCGACCAGCACCTCGACCTGCGTCAGCACGTCCTTGTTGAGCACAGCCGCCCGCTGTGTGACCAGCGTGACGCCAATGCCACGCGCCCGCCCGCGGCGCACGAGGTCCTCAATCGCCCCGAGCATCCGTTCCTGCCCGTGCATGGGCTTCTGCGGGGCGAAGGCGTCGGCCTCGTCGAGGACGAGATGCAGGGGTTCGCGGTTGCGGTGATACAGGCGCTCGGCGAAGTCGGCCATGAACCGCACCTGCTCGCCCTTACGGAACAGCGACAGGTCGAGCACGGCGGACTGGCGCTCCGTGATGAGGAAGTCGGCCACGACCTCGCCTGCCGTGGACTCCAGTGGCACGTCGCCATGCTCGCCCCCGAGAATGAGAATGGGGTAGCCGGGGGTCTTGCCGTCGGCACCTGAGCGCAGGCCCCAACAGACGCCCACCGGGTCAGCGACGATGGCCGTTAGACCAAGTTCGAGCATCCCTTCGACCATAACGAGGGCGGTCCATGTTTTCCCGACCCCTCGTTTTGCAATGATACCGAAGGTCTGCGTAACCGCCTCGGCGGGAAACGTCAGGCCGGGACCAATGGGTATGCCCTTCATCGGATACACGCCTTAGAGACGCGCGTGCGCATGCTTGCCTCTACACGAGAGCGAATCTGCTCTGGCGTCTGCTTTGTCCCGGTCATGTGAATCCTCGTGTGTTCCGCTTGGCTCGGCAGGAGCATAAGGTTCTCTGGCCTGTTGTCCGTTTCTAGCCCGTTGATATGGTGGACGACCTCGCCGGGGCCAAGGGGCCTACCAAGCAGTCGCTCCATCACAACCCGATGCTCGTGTCGCCCGTTCTCTTTGACGTAGCCGGTCGCCTGCATCCTTCTGAGCGTCTTGAAGCACGGCCACGAGCAGGCGGTTGCCGTCTCAGACCGTTTACGATAGAACGGTTTGCCGCACGTCGGGCAAACAACCGTTCGGCCAATACGCGGATGAGCCATTACGGCCCGACCCTCCGCAACTTCGTCGCTCTCCGCAACTCCTGACGGCGCTCACACTTCTCGCACCGCTCATGGAGGCCCGCGTCGGGCCGGATGAACGTGGCAACCAGCCCGCACTCCGCCCGCCAGACGATGCCGCCTTGCGGCATGGACATCCGGTGCCAGTAGTGGCGCTTGCCTCTCTCTACCCCGGTGGCTGAGGCCACGCGGCCCCAAAACGGGAAGGCGGTCACGCCTCGTCGTCCTTTGGCGGGTCCCAAGCGGGAGTGTAGTGCCGACAGCCCTTGACGCTACAAGAGCCGTCCGAATAGCCATGCTCGCACGCGGGCACAGCCCCAAACTTGAGGGACGCCGAGCCGCTGACAAACACGAAGTCGCGATACTGAGACTCTGGCAGGACCAGCCGGAAGGCGTCCGTCAGGCCCGCTTCCTGCCGGTCGGCGAGCCACCCGGCCCGGCAGTCAATCACGACCCTCGCCATCACATGCTGACCGTTCCGCGTCAGCCAGTCGATGACAGGGAGCAGGCTGTCCGGCATGGGATAGAGGAAGCCCTGCAATGGTTCGGTCACGGGTCCGCCTGTCCGGGATGTAGCGGAGCATGGTCCGAAGGCGGCTTGTCGCCTACCGCCCACGACTTCCATTGGTCCCCGTGTGTCAGAGTGTATTCCGCGATGATGGCGTTGTCATCGGGAGCGAGGAAGTCGTCGTGCTGGCTAAGGGTATCTGGATACTTGTGACGAAGCCACGCGATGTGCGCCGCCATGCGGAGCATCCGCCAGCGCGGGTCCTCTGAGTTGTCCGCAACGCGGTGCGGCTTGCCATCGCCGTCGCCGGGCGCGGTCTCCGCTGGCGTTACGCCAACGATGTCCTTGAACAGTTCCCATCCGTAATAGAGGCCCCCACCAATGGCAAAACACACGATGAGGACGGTGATGCGGAACCACGGGCTTGCCGCACACAGGTCGAATGCTTCGCCCGTGTAGACGCCGCACATGCCGTCGAGCATCGCCACCTTGAGAGCCATCGCATCGACCGCCACTGCTCCGAGGAATAGGAACAAGGTGGCTACCGCGCCGCACACCGCAAGCAGGCCGGGGACGGCGAGCCACATCAACAGACCGAACAGCCAGCGACCGACGGTTTCCAGTGCCTTCTTCATGGGACCTCCGGCATGACATACAGCACGTTCTCGACGGGGAACCACTTGGTCTCAGAGACCTCGATGAGGCAAACGCCGGGCCACTCATATTTGTAGGGCATGCCCATCCAAATACCTTTCGAGGCGCAGTTCAGTTGCTTCAACGAATAGGCGAGTAGGATGACGATGAGCGCCCATGCCACAATGATAAACGTCACGACATACTTGCTCTCTTTCATTGTGGCACCTCAGTCCGCCCCGTAGATGAAGCCCTCTCCGGGTATCCAGCGCAGGTTGTCGAGCGGAACCAGCAACCCCGGCTCAATCTCGACCCGGCACCCGGCAATCGGACTCCACTGCCAAGGGAGGTTGAGGCCGTCGGCCTTCGACGAGCACTCCCATGCCCCGATGGCGAAGGCCCCAATGAGAAGCACAATCACGGCAAGCAACGTACACCCGAGACCGACCGTATCCTCGTTCATGCCTTCCTCTCCTTCCGGCGCTTTGCCAGCAACGCGGCGTGTTTCCTCGCCACGCCTTGCGGGTCCGTGATGCGCAGTTGCGCCACCCAATCGTAGATTGCCTCCGCCTCCCTCCTGTTCACGCGCATGGCCTCGGACTCGGCTAGGGTCCAGTTGCGGCGGACCAGCCCCGGTGTCGTGGGCGGAGGCATAAGGGTTCGGCCACGCGCCTTGCTGACAAGCAGTTGCCCCTCGTACTTTCCGAGGTCAATCAGACTCGGCTCGTAGGGCGGGGCTAAGAGGCGCGCGAGCCATTGGGGCGCAAAGGCAGATGGCATGGTCTACTCCGCGAGTGCGTCGAGCACAGCCTGATGCCCACGGCGGGTCGTCAGGACGGAGGACGCGGCAAGGTGCAAGCGCCATGTCAGGCGGACGGCGATTTCGAGCGCGCCATCCGAGAGGGTTGAGAATATCTCCCGAGCGCCATCGGCGTTCTCGAAGCGCAACACGAACGCCGCCCTGCTAATGGCGCTGTCGGCCTCACTCCAACTATCGCTATCGCTTGACATGGGGCGGGTTGTCCTTGAGTGAGCGGATGGCCCGGCGAAGGGCGTCGTTCTCGACCTCAAGGAGCCGCGTTTTGTCCCGGAGGTCGTGGATGGTATCGTTCGCTTCCTTGATTTGGCGCACGGCGTCCTGCGCCAACTGGATGAGATTCGGGCAGTCGTGGTGGAGGTCGCCGTTAGGCACTGGGGTCATCCTTGGGTGGCAGGGAGGCGGCGAATGCGCCTGCCGCATGATTGCAGTCCGGGCAACACGCTCGGCCATGAGTCCGAGTGTCGTCGTAGCACTGGACCAGCGTGTGCCCACAGCCGGGGCAACAGCGTTCAGAGGCGTCCAGCCGTTTGCGGTCGGCTCGCCAAGCGCCGAGGCAGGCCCCGAGTTCGACCAACTCATGCTCGACCCATGACAGCCAGAGGGCGTCGCATTCCTCGACGTTCTCCGGGGGGCACGGTTCGAGGCCAGCCGGACCCGGCTTCATCCAAGGGGCCTCCGCACTGTCGCTGATGTGATGGAGCAAGGCGTCCATCGTCTCGGGCGTTTCCCTCATGCGGATTCCTCCGGCGGCTTGCCTTCCTTGTTCTCGGCAGGCGCACGGTCGAACCCACTCAACTCTGTCGTCATCGCCGAGCCGAGCATGATGAAGGCCGTCGCCGCGCCGTGCTTGTGGATGAGAAGGCCGGTCAGGAAGTTGAGGAGTTTCTGCGTGATGACGTGGGCGACCACGAGGTCGCGACTGTCGGTAGCGGCAAGGAGAAGGAAGGCCTCCGACTCGTGCCCGGCCATGAGCAAGTCGATAGCCTTGAGGGCGGCGGTCACGGCACTCTGTGGAGCGGTCTGCCCGGACATCGGAGGCTCAGTCATGGGGTGAGTCTTTCGGCATCCCACTTCCGCATCGCTCTTTCCTCGGCATCGTTGAAGTTCTCGGCATGGCCGCAGTAGGGGCAGATGATGTTGTCGTGGCCGTCAGCCCTATAGAGCAGTCGGCCCTCTGGCTGTCGAGAGGCGCAAGATGGGCACGGACAACCCGACACCTTCGCACACTTGGCGCACTCGTGATAGCCGGTCATGGCTTCTCCTCCCCTGCGAGGGCGACCATAAAGTCAAGGATGTCCTTATGCCTCTTGCAGATGATTGCGTCGTCGCCATCGACATACCATCGCAGGCCCAGGTTGTCCAGTTCGCCCATCCTGTCTTTCAGGGCATCGGCGTTCTCGGCAGACAAGTCCGGCCCATAGTTGGAACCACAATCGTAGGAAACCATAATGGTCAGCGTCGTCTCACTCCTCCCCTGCGAGGGCGGCGAACTCGGCCAGCACTTCGTCGGGGTGCATGGTCGAGTATCGACCGAAGGTGGACAGCGTTCCCGCCAGCATACGACACGCCTTCTCCGCCGCCTCCAGCCGCTTGCGGAGGTCGGCGTTGCGTTCCTCGCAGTCTCGCCACATGCACACGTCGGCAGCAGCATGCGCCCTCTCCGCCTCCCATGCGTCGGCGAAGGCATAGCACTCCGAGAACGGACCTTCCGACAATTTGCCCCCCTCCCGCCAATCCTCTCGCAACTGCTGTCGTGTGCCCTCAGATAGATGCTCCTCCAACCATGTAATAGTCTCCCGCAACTCGTCGGGGCCGGTCATGTCATTCATCGTCTACTCCTCCCCTGCGAGGGCGGCGACGAACCCTTTACAGACGCACGTCTCGCCCGGATTGCCGCCGCACCACGAACGGCCAATGAGAAGGGGCGTCTCGGGGTCCCAGTAGCCGATATGCTGATTACGATAGTGGCCGCAGGTGCAGGGGTCGAGGTCTGTCGGAAAGTTCTCGGTCACTTCCAGCCCTCCACCCCCGCCAGCCGCAGTTCGTGTTCGACCATGCGCTTGACCAGCCAGTCGAACGTCCTCGTTGGACTCCATCCGAGTACGTTGAATGCCTTGGACCAGTCAGCCCGGAGCATGTTCACATCGGTCGGGCGCAGGAGGCCGGGGTCCTGATAGACGTAATCCCGGTAATCTTTGCCGATGATGGCAAACGCCTTCTCGACGAACTCGCCGACCGTGTGCGTCTCGCCGGTGCCGATGACGAAATCCTGCGGCTCGTCGAGTTGGAGCATCCGCCACATGGCGTCAACGTAGTCCCCGGCGAAGCCCCAGTCGCGGGATGCCCCGAGATTGCCGAGCGCCACGCCCGACGACGCGCCGAGCGCAATCTGCGCCACGGCCAGCGCCACCTTGCGGGTCAGGAAGTTCTGGCCCCGGCGCTCGCTCTCGTGATTGAACAGGATGCCGCTGACGATGAACAGGCCGTAGGTGTCCCGGAATACGTCGGCCATCCGGTGCGCCGCCAGTTTCGCCACGCCGTAAGGGCTGGCCGGGAGCATCGGACTGTCCTCGTTCTGCGGAGCCGGGACGTTGCCGAACATCTCAGACGTGGAGGCTTGATAAATGCGGGCCTTGGGGCAGATGCCGCGAGCCGCCTCCCATAACGCTACCGGTCCGAGGGCGTTCACCTGCATCGTCATCTCAGCCATGCGCCACGACATCGGCACGAAGGACATGGCGGCAAGATTGTAGATTTCATCGGGTTGTGCCGAGGCGAGCACCGCCGTCAGGCTGGCGGCGTCGCTCATGTCGCCCATCACGAAGGTCATCTGCTCGCGCGTCTCATGCGAGAGATTGTCGATGGAGAACCCGGTCGCTCGGGGCCGCACCATGCCGAACACCTGATAGTTGCCCTTGGCCCGCAGGTAGTCAGCAAGGAACGAGCCGTCTTGTCCGGTGATGCCGGTGATGAGTGCCCTTGTCATCGGTCAACTCCTGTTAGCGCGGGACGAAGCGCGTGACTTCGGCCTCAATGATTCCGAGTGCCCCAATAATCCGCGTCAGCGTCCGCTCGACCCCATGCGCGGCTTCGATGTGCAGGTCCGCCAACGACTTCGACGACTCGGGGACCTCCGCGTTCTTTGGGTGGCCGTCTTGCACAATAACAACCGGTGCGCCGCGTAGGACCTGAGCAATCTCGTTAGCCATCTTCATCGCGGTGTCCGCCGTTGACTGGCAAGTCGTTATCGCATCGCCGACCCGCTTGGCTTCCACTATCCCCGCCGCCTCGTTCGCCATCGTGTCCTCCTTGATAAACGAAAAGTGGCCGTCTCAATCGTGCGAGACAAGCCGGGGGTCAAGGTCAGTCTAGCATACGCGGGGAGGCAGGTCAAGCGGCGGGTTGGGAAGCGGCTGGCCGGGCGCGGGGGCAAGACGCTCTGGCGTGGTCCACCGGCGGCACTTCCATCAGTGGCATGAGGGGGAACCCGTGCATAGGGGGTTCGGCCAATGCGGGGGTTGCGGACCCCCGCTTTGTGTTGTATCCTTCCGGTGGGGAATTGCAGGGACGTGGGCGGAACGGTTTGCGTTCCGCCTTTGCTTTTGCCGGAGGGAGGTGCCTCGCTCGCCTGCTCGGCTTGTCTCGCCGCATCGAATGACAATCAAGAGGAGGAAGGCCATGAGAAGGGTTCTGTTCGTGCTGTTCGTCACCGCCCTGTTCGTCGTCGCGGGGATTGCGGTGGCGTTCGCTAACGGCGTGAATGTGGAATACGGCAGTCCGGGGAACTCCTGCATCCAGGATGGCACGGGCTGGAAAACCGACGAGGAGAGCACGGCCATCCTGAACGCCGGGGACATCATCACCTCTGTTTGGGTGAAGGCCGGGCAGAACTGCGTGCAGGTCTATCCGACCGACGACTCCGCCTGCTACGACATCGTTGTCTCGGGCAACACCGCGACGGTTACGAAGGTCGGCGAGGAACGGGAGTGCAAGGACATCAGTCACCTTGAGGGCGATTTCTCCCGCCCGACCACGACCGAGCCGCCCCCGGCTACCACCGAGCCTCCGCCTGCGACGACGGAGCCGCCTCCCGCCACCACGGAACCTCCGCCCGCGACCACTGAGCCACCGCCCGCGACCACTGAGCCACCGCCTGTGACAACGGAAGCCCCGCCGACCGAGACGGAGACGGAGGTTCCTCCAACCGGAACGCCTCAGCCTCCGTCCAAGGGATGCGATGACAGCAAGCGGATTTGGGTGTGGACGCTGTTCGACGCCAACGGCATCACCTACACCCTGCGTGACCTTCACTACGACGGCACCTACGACTCGCCCGGCAAGGACCAGCAGTGCTACTACTTTGGGTGCGACTTCGTGGCCGTCAAGGCATGGGGCAAGTGGGTGAGTGAGTGCGACAGCGGCTATGACTACTGGCGCACGCTTCCGAAGGGCGCGGGCGGGGGGAAGTGTCCCCTGCCGAATGGGCCGTCCAACTAGGCGATGGGCAAACCGCGGTGCATGTTCTGATGTAGAGGAGGAAGCAATGCGAGCACTGTTGTTCAAGGCTCCCGAGCGCGTCCCGCTCGGAACGGTCGAGCCGAGAGTGTTCCTGTCTGGTTCGATTGAGATGGGAACGGCGGAGAAGTGGCAGGAGACGGCGACGAAGATGCTGGAGCACCTGCCTATCGTCATCCTGAACCCGAGACGGGACGACTGGGACTCGTCGTGGAAGCAGACCATCGACGACCCGCAGTTTCGGGAGCAGGTGGAGTGGGAGTTGGGCGGGCTGGAGAGCGCCGAGTTCGTCCTGATGCACTTCGACCCGGCCACCAAGTCGCCCATCACGCTCCTCGAGTTCGGGATGCTCGCCAGCCGAGCGCCGGGGAGTCTGTTCGTCAGTTGTCCGCCGGGTTTCTACCGACGGGGCAATCTGGAGGTCGTCTGCGCCCGATACGAGATACGGCTGTTTGACAATCTGACCGACACCCTTCTGGCGCTCGACGCCCGGCTCAAGATGATGTGCCAGCGGAGGAAACTGTTGCCTGCGATGCCAATGTGATGTAGCATGATGACGAGGCGTGGGAACATCGCCTCCTCCTGAGAGTGGACGCCGGGGCTTTCTCCTTTCACCCGGCGTCCACTGATTCCGCCTGAGCGTCACTTGACAATCTGTTCCAACTATGGTACACTTGGCGTGGAGGTGACGCCATGAGAGTAACCGTGAGAGTTCGGACGCTGGCGAGCCGCCTGAGCAGACGGCCCCCAACCAGTCACGCCGACTACCTGCTGGCGCTGGTGTTCAACGTGCCTGATGGCTGGCCCCCAAACGTCGTGGCCGAGCGGACCTTCGAGGCGCTGAATGTCGATGACCACCCCGGCTTTGGGAGTCTGACGGCGAAGTCCATCCGGTTCTACCACGCCCGGTATCCGAGCCTGAGCGTGGGAGACCTCGTGACGGTCGGCTACACGACGCTGGTCTGCGACCTCGTGGGGTTCAAGCCTCTGGCGACCACGGACCCGGCGGAGATTGCCGCGGAGACGAACGACGACAGCGACGACACTTCCTGCGAGCGGCCCGGCAACGTGATGCGGCTGGACAACATCCCGGACGACAACCCGGATGCCGACACCGAGAAGGCCATCGAGAAGGCCAACGACTTCGCCGCTTGGCGGGCCGGGCAGAGAGAGGGGAACCGCTGATTTGGAAATCCCCCCGCCCGGCCCCCCAAGCCGGGCGGGGACTTTTACCCCCCAAACCGCGACTTCGGCGTGACCTGCCCACTTGACATCCTGTTCCACCTGTGGTATACTTGTGTTGGGTGGAGAGAGCATGAAAACCGTCGTCCTGAACCAGCGGAACTTGAAAGCCCTGACCGAGAAGGTCGAGAGCCTGCGCAAGCGGGCCGAACTGCTTGGCCTGATGCTCCCCGCCATCCGCGTGACCCGCCAGTGGGACGAGACGGACAAGAAGGGCCGGGTCTGGTCGCTGGCCGAGGTCGAGATTGAAGCCCCCCTGGTGAAACTGGATGGCTGGCGGTTCGCCGCCAAGGTCGAGCCGCTGGTCGGGACTGAGAACGGAAGCGAGAACCTCGTGAAGCGGTGCGGCGGCTACGACGGCGACCTGCCCGAGAGCCTGCGCACGACCGACACCCGATGTGACCACTGCAAGACCGTCCGGCCCCGCTCGGCGGTCTACGCCCTGGCCCATGACGACGGGCGCTGGATACAGGTGGGCCGGGACTGCCTGCGTGACTTCCTCGGCCACCCTGACGCCGAACGGCTGGCGGAGTGGCTGGCGATGTTCGAGCAGACGACGGACCCGGCCAAGTGGCGGGACCCCGACGATGAGGACGACTGGGGTCGGGACGAATTGAGCGGCGGCAAGTTCACCGTCGCCCTCGACATCTGGCTGGCCTACGTCGCGGCGGCGATTGAGAAATACGGCTGGCTGTCCTCGAAGAAGGCGCAGGAGTTCGACCGCACGCCGACGTACACGAAGGCGCTCGACGGCATGTTCCCCCCGCCGCATGCGGAGGACCTGAAACTCACCCCGACCGACCAGAACAAGGCCGACGCCGGAGCGGCGGTCGAGTGGGCAACTCTCCTCGGCGGAGACGACGGCCGCGGCCTCAACGACTACGAGTGGAACCTGCGGGTGCTGGCGGGCGCAGGCGGCATCGGCTGGCGCAATCTGGCCCTGGCGGCGAGCCTCCTACAAGCATGGCGACGCGCCACCGGGCGCATCCCGGACCCGGAAGGCCGAAGGGCGAGCGAGTGGCAGGGCATCGTCGGCCAGCGCGCCGAGTGGACCCTGACGGTCAAGACCGTCGCCGACTACGACACCGACTTCGGCCTCATGCACCTGACCGTGGCCGAGGACACCGACGGCAACACCTTCGTCTGGCGCTCAGGCGGCAGGCTCGGCGATGTGGGCGAGACGGTCCGGGTCAAGGCGACTGTCAAGGCGCACGACCGGTGGGGCGACGCGGCCCGCAAGCAGACGGTCATCACCCGAGCGAAGGTCCTTGAGACCATCGACACTGCCCTAGTGGAGGAGAATGGAAATGCCTGACACACTGCCCCGCAGTTACGTCACCCGATACAACAGGTTCGGGCCAGTGCGCGTGGAACTCCACGACGAGAAACCCGACCGCTACGGACGCTACCGATACACGATGTTCTGGCTGGCCGACTACCACCCCGGCCACCCCGACGGCGAGCACGCCATCCGGGAGCGGGCGCAGGAGTTCTTCGCGGTTCCCCCCGCCCAAGGGGAGGAGAATGATGATGGACAAGCCTGAGAGCCATCTGTGCTCCGAGTGCGCCGCGGGCGAACTCACGACCCCCGCGACGGTGCTCGTGGCTCACCCCAACTACCAATTCGGCGGTCTGCGGACGAAGAAATGGGTCTGCGCCGAGCATGTGGACTTGCTGGCTGACGACTGGGGCGACGACCTGCGCATCTTGCGACGCATCCCCGGCCCCGAAGTGGGGGTTGACAATGGTGTTCCGCCTGTGGTATAGTGGGCACGGAGGACAACATGACTGAAAACGAAGTGGTAGAGCGAAGCGAACTCTGGACCGAGCGGGCCGATGGCGGCTGGCGGCGCGACCTCGATGACCTGAACACCGTCGTCCGGGAAGTCAAGGGCGTCTACGGGGCACCTTTCGCCGTTGAGAGCATCCACGACGGCTGGCCCGCGGCTGGCTACGAATGGCAACGGACCGAGGTTGATGTGAAGCCGGTCAACGGGTACGGTCGAAACGAGGTTCAGGTGTCGGTCAGCATCGAGGCTCTCAAGGGCAAGCGGCTGTTCACCACCAGCGGCTCCGTCACCCTGCCGCCCGAGTTGGCCCGGAAACTGGCCGACGCGCTGAATGCCTACCTCGGAGCCGACACCAAGGTCGGCGCGGCACTCGAAGCCTACCGGGCCGCGGTGGACGGCGGCATCGAGAGTGACCCCGAGCCGTGGGCGAAGGCCGACCGGCTCTACAAGGAAGCGAAGGGAGCCTGACATGACGAACGCGCAACTGGCGCGAATGCCGAAGTGGTATCGCGAGTATGCCGAGGAAGCGACCGAACTACAACTCGCCCCCGCGGTGACTTGGCGCATGGCAACGGACAAGGGGGGACGCGCCATATTCGACAGCACGGCCAAGACCGTCCGCACCCTCGGGGTGCCCGCGACTCAGCGAATGCTCAAGGTGTGGACGCGCCTTGCGAAACTAGGATACATCGCCGTTGAGGAGAGGCTAACATGAGCAAGACCATCCAGCAAGTCATCAAGGAACGGTTCTTCATCAGCGAAAGCCTGCCGCCCGACAAGCGCAAGCAGGGCTATCGGTTCGAGATTGTGGACATGACCCATCCCACGGACGGCGGGCCGGTCGCAATCGAGTGGCACGTCAATCTGGCCGATGCCGTCGAGCGCGTTCGGGACCTCAAGCGCCGCGAAGGGATTACGGTTTGACAATGAAAATCTACCTCCGCGACAGCGACACCCTGCACGAGGTCCTGCTGGCCGACGCGCATGAAGTCACGCTACAGAATGAGGACGGCGATGTCATCCGCATCGGCGAGACCACCTACAGCCAGCACAAACGCCGCGGCTTTGACGTGCGGGCGGATGACGTTCTGCACATCAGCCCGGTGGCGGCGAATGCCGTGGTCCTACTCCCCGAGACGCCGGGGAGGCTACACCTTCGGCCTTGACACGGGTATTCCGACTGTGGTATAGTAAAGCCGGAGGACAAGATGCCCAAGACCCCCAAGCGCGAAGTTGTCTGGAAGAAGTGCGACGGCGAAGCCCACTCGAACTTCCACATCGACCACTGCGGCGTCTGCATGCCCTACTGGCTGGACATACCGACCTGCCCGGACTGCGGGAGCAAGTTGAAGGAGACCACGCCCGAAAGCACGCCCATCGAGAACCGCTACAGTTACCGCCGGTTCTGGTGCCGGACCTGCCGCAAGCACGTCGCCAATGCGCCCATTCCAGAGGTGGCGGTCCATGCCTGACAACGCTCCCCTGACCCTTCGCTACACAAGCATTCAGGACGGGACCGGAGGGCAGACGGTCACGGAGGTCGTCGTCTACGACGGGGACAGGGGCCGGGTGCTCCTGCGCTCGCCGGGTTGGCCCACACAAGAGGACGACCTGCGCGTGGACCGCATGGTACACGCGGACCGCCTGCACGATGGCATGGTTGCCGCCGTTCGCACGGCCCTCGCCGCGCTGGATGACCCGCGCAAGGAAACCGCCGCCCGGCACGTCCTGGAGGACACCCTGGCCCTGGTAACTCAGACGATGAGAGGAGGCTGACATGATTGAGGTCACGGTCAAGCCAAAACCCGATTGCCGCTCGTGTTACGGCACCGGCGAGGTCAACGACTTTGTTCCGATGCCATTCGGTCCCGGTTCGTGCGCCATGCCATCCCTGTGCGACTGCGTGACGGAACAGGTCGAGGACGAGGATGTCATCATCCGCCTCGACCTGAGCGGAATGGTAATCGCCGAGGTCAAGGAGAAGGAGTGAGACGATGGACGACGAAGGGGTGTCTTGCCCTGAGTGTGGCTCCTACGCCGTCACGGTTACTCAGACCGAAGGCAACGAAAGCGAGTATCGGTGCGATGATTGCGGGCACTACTTCGTTGACGCCGCTCTCGCCGAGAGGAGAACCCTACATGGAACCGGGTGAGGAACTAGAGAACACTGGGCCGGGTCATTCGTCTGCAAAGGCTCCGCCCATGAGGGCCTACTGGTGCGGCAGGCCCGTCGAGAGTCTGACCAAGGAGGAACTCATTGAGGCGCTCGTTACCCTCGCCAAGGACATCGAGGCGATGCGCGTGACCCATCGGCGAGACCTCGATTTCCTCGGCACGCTCTACGAAAGGGCGAGGCGGTGAGCCTCCCCTTGCCGCTACCCGACCCGAGCGCCGAATGGACATGGGGCGTCGTCGAGCGGTGGGCACCGGCGCTCGGCGGCTGGCTCCGCACCAACGAGTATGTCACCATCCGGCCCGAGGAGACCCCCAAGGCCGTCGCCCGGCGATTGGAAATGGACCCCCTGCGCTGGCTAGGCAAGGCTCGCCCGGTCCTGCGCATCATCGTCATCGACTTCTAGCCCAGGTTCCCGCTTGACTTCCTGTTCCACCTGTGGTATAGTGGGGGTGGAGGGACAACCAATGGACGCGACGACGACGGCAGTGAAGGACCCCCGAACCCTGACCAAGACGGAACTGCGGCGGCTGTTCGCCGCCGCGGACGCGGCTGGCAAGGCCGCGGCCAGCGGGACGACGCCTGAGCCGATGGTCGTCCAACAGCACGCCTCGATGCTCAACGACGCCAGCCCGGTCGTCAAGGAGTGGCTGGTGCCCGACGGCGTGTGCGGGTTCGCGTGGGTGGTCATCCGGCCCGGCAACTGCCGGGCGGCGAACTACGCGAAGGCCCACTGGAACGCGCGCAAGGACTACTACGGCGGCGTGAGTATCTCCTGCCACGACTACAACCAGAGCATGACCCGCAAAGAGGCCTACGCCCACGCCTTCGCCGGGGTCCTGCGGTCGGCGGGCATCGACGCCCGCGGACAGTCGAGGATGGACTGACATGACCATCAATGAGGACCTGGAAGTCGCCGTCACACTAGCGGGCCTGTTGCGCCAGCGGGTCGATGACCGCCAGCCGTGCGTGCTCGACCCGCGAGCCGGGACCATCCGCTACGGCAAGGCCATCTTCGACCAGGACGCCTCGGGGTTGTTCCGCATGCGGCGCGAATTGGCCGAGGGCCGCACGCCCGAGGGCGTGCCCTGCGACAAGTGCGGGAAGCCGACCAGCGCCTACCTGACCGACATCCAACCGTTCCTGTTCGGGTTCACCTGCCGCAAGTGCGGACACTGTTTCGTCGAATGAGCAAGGAGTGAGCGATGAAGAAGTCCCACGACCGGTTCGCTCGAGGCTCGGGGTGCTACACCTGCCTCAGTTGCGGCAAACTCACCCGCGATACCGGCAACGACGAAGCCGACCTGTTCCTGTGCGCCTACTGCTACCACGAGAGCGGGCTGGAGAACTCGCTGGCCGACGCCCTCATCGCCAAAGAGACGTTTGATGCGCGCCTCGCCGAACTCAAGGCGAAGTATCGGAGGACCTGATGTTGAAAACCCTGGACATCGCTGACGCCATTCCTTTCAAGCCGAACCGCACCCGCGGCCAGTTCACGCGGGCGGTCAAGAACGCCCTGAGGAAACGGGGCATCCCCTACGTCGATGCCTCGCTGGACCAAACCGGGAACTGCCGCATCTGCGGCGAGGCGGGCCGGTGCCCCGGCGTGCATACGGTTGACGAATGGGCCGAGGCGGAACGCAACATCCGCCGGGGAGCATCCGCATGAGCAACGCAATGGACGAACGCCGCGCTACTATTGAGGAGGGCAAGCGCCGGTCGGAGCACGAAACGAAGGCGAGGCTGGAGAATGCGGCCTCGCGCGAGACGATGGTCACGAAGGCCAACGCCGACATCGCCCTCAACCGCCTCGGCAACGCGATTGACAATCTCAGTCGGGAGACGACGACATTGAACGCCTGCCTCGGCCAGCGATGGACGAGCGGACCGGCGCATATTCGGTCCTACTGCGACCTCCTGTTGGCCGATTCCGAGGACGCGCTGAGGGACAGTCGCTTGACGCTCTCGGCGGCTCAGGGGTTCTACGCCACGGACCCGGCCAAGACCTGCGCCATCTGCTTGAACATTCAGGCATCGGCGGAATACAAAGCCACAGGCTGTCAGGTCGCCATTGGGTTCCTGGAACTGCACGGCTACATCACCTTCGGCCATCTGCCAGCCGTCGGAGGCCACCGTGGAGATTGACAATCCGCCTCCACCCGAGTTTGAGTGGAAGAGGGGACAGCCGCCGCTCCGGCCCGCTTCCTGGTTCTATGAACTGTTCGTCGAGTGGAGGCAACGGTTCCGCGACTTCTCCGACGAGGACACCAAGGCGGCGCTGGCGGGCAAGATGTTCGCTACGGTCTACCGGGAGCCGGACACCGGCATCGTCCGGCCCGGCATCGCCATTACGACCACACGAAGGCGGTTGGCCGATGCGATTGCGAATGCCCGACACGCCCTGATTACGCCCCGCTCAACGTACAGCCTGTGCCAAGTGCGCGAACTGATGGAGGTCGTCGTGACGCTCGATAAGGAGTTCCCCGGATGGCACAGGGACCCGAACCAGATACCCGACGAGCAGTGGTATCGCTACTATGCTTTCACGAATGGCTTTGACATCACAACCGGTCTCGGAGACGGCTGAAAAGGGAGGCGAGCATGCCTGTGTGGGGAATCGACGACATCACCTTCGAGGGCACGGACCCGGCGACGTGGACCGACGCCGACCGGACGGAGGCCAGCCGGGGCCATATCCTGCTGGACCCACTGGAAGGGGTGCCCATCCTCGACCAGAGGCGGTTCGACTTCAACCGCCGATTGATAATGGGCAAGGACGCCATCGTCCTGCACCCGCTCGACGACCAGAGCACCTACCACGTCTCCGTCGCCGACCGACCCGCACGAGACGGGCAGGCGACCACCCGGCTCGCCGTCTTTCATCTGCCCTCGCTGGACCACGCCATCGCCTACTGCAATGACCACGGCCTGCACATCGCCAAGGTCGTGAACCTGAGCGTCATCGGTTCCTTCCTCGAGTGGCCGTCCTCCTCTGACCACGACGAATGATAATCGCCCGCTCTGGCACCCAACTCGTGCCAGGGTGGGACTTGACACGGGTGTTCCACCTGTGGTATACTGTAAGTGGAAGGGAGACCCGCGATGAAGGCAGTGATGAGACCCCGAGACCGAGCAGTCCTGAACTTCGCCATTACGGTTCTCAACGCCGACGACCGGAACACTGACCTGAGCGTCGTCCGGGGGTGGCGGACGGTGCTCGTCAACCTGACGGTGCGCCAACCCATCGAGGGCGGCTACAAGTCCGTCCGCCGGACCCTGCGAGTATTTCGATGGGGCGGCAAGGATGACACGAAGGCCGTGGAGCGAGCCACCCGGTTCGCTGATGAGGCCAAGGCCGTCATTGACGGCGGCTATGGCGAAAGGATGACCCAGTGACCGAAACCCCGACAGCAGTGACAGAAGTCGAGCGTGTCTACGTCCCCGGCAAGATTGTCGTGAACTCGTGGGGCTACGACCAGACGAACATCGACTACTACCTCATCACCAAGCGCACCAAGAACTTCGTGACCCTCGTCCGCATCGGCGGCAAGAGCACGGAGACCGGTTTCATGTGCGGGGACTGCACGCCCGACCCGAACATCCGGCTGGACCCCGAGCGGTATCCGCCTCAGCGCCGCAAGGTGCTCGCGTGGGACGGCAAGGAACAGGGAGTGAAGTCCGAGTTTGGATGGTGCGACCTGTGGGACGGCAGGGCCGACCACTGGAGTTCCTACGCTTGACAATCTGTTCCGACTGTGGTACAGTGAAGGCAGGAAAGGGAGGGACAACATGGGCTGGACCTACACGCGCCGAAACAAGTACGTCGAAACGCTCCGCCAGTTCTTCGCCGGGGAGTTCGCCCCCTGCGAGGTCTTGGAGTTCGCCACGAAGGGCTGGACTGAGGCCTACGCGGTCCTGCGCAGTCCCCGGACTGGTGCGACCTTCGGGCTGGCGCTGATGCTCCACTACCGCCCCAAGGACGACTTCAATTTCGGCTACAAGGATATGACCGAGGACATGGGGCCGAACATCGCCAACGCTCCGGTGAAGTTCATCGACCGGCTGGACCGTGAGGCTCCCCTGAACGACGAGAACGACAAGAGCGGATGGGCGCGCGACTGGCGAGCGCGGTGCCGGAAGAACGCCGCCGCCCGCAAACTGCCCAAGGTGAAAGTCGGCGACTGGCTCCAATGGGACGCGGCCGATGCCCCCGAGTATCGCCGAGGGAAACTGATGGAGGGCAAGGTGGTCCGCAAGGGCCGCTCGAACATCGTGGTCTCCTCGCCCGCCGGATGGGAATACCGGGTCCCCGCCCACTACGTCCAGAAGGCCGTCGTGGTGGGAGCCTGACTTGAGCGACCGTAACGTCGTCGGGATGCTGGCGTGCTCGAAGTGCGGCAAGACCTTCAAGCCGCCAGCCTTCTCCTTCGACGCCTTCGAGAACAAGCGGCGCAAGCGGCGCTACTTCGAGGAAGTCCGGGCGCACATGCGCCAGTGTTACCCCAAGGGAGGGAATGGAAATGGCTCGTGAGGTCATCCAGCAAACCGAAGGCGTCGTCATCGACATGCACGAACTCCCGCTGACGCACGTTGTCCGGCTCGCCAACGGCGAGCGCGTCCACCTGACCGCCAAGCACCAGTGCTCCGCCGCCAAGGTCGGAGACCGCGTCCTGATGGAGAAGATGTCCGGTCTAGGGCCGTCCTGGTACGCCCGCGAGGTCATCGGCATCGCCGACCATCTGCCCGCGCTCGGAGACTGGCAGGTGGTCCGGCTCGACGACGACAAGAACGGCAATCACCGCTACTCCATTATCCGCCACGCCTCCATCGGGCCGGTGGCCTACCTGACGGTAGACGCGGACTCCGGGGAGAGGGTGGCCGCGCTCATCGAGGCCGCTCCGAAACTGGCCGAAGTGGCCTTCCGCCTGTCGGCCTGCGGCACCGTGCAAAACGATGTGCGCTGTGCGCCAAACGCCTCCGACATCGTGGCCGCTCGCAGGGCGCTACGCGACGCGCGCATCATCACATGAGCAAGGCTGAACGCACCCTCTTCCTGCAAGTGGTCCTGGGCCGAGGAACAGCGGCGATGGGCGGAGCCTTGATAATCGCCACGTCGGCTTGGGGGTTCGTCATCACCTCCTTCGGGCCACACCCTGCGTGGCTGGATGGCGACGCCTACGTCGCGTTCACCATGCTGACCCTGCGCCTGTCTCTCGTCCTGACCGGGGCGCTGTTCCTGCTCATGGGTTGGGACGTGATGCGAGCCGAGTCACTCCGGGCTTTCCACGCCTACACCGGGGAGACGCCATGACAACCTGGATAGCCGCCGTCATCGTCATTGGAGTTCCGCTCGCCACCTGCATCGTGTTCCTCATCGTGGACCGGAAGTGGTCCGGCAAGTGGTGGTGGGATAATTGACAATCGGTTCCGCCTGTGGTATACTGCGGACGGAACAGCCAACCGTGGAGGGGTGGAGCATGAGTGACTACAGCGAGGCCGTGACCAAGCCGCCCGAGCCTGCACCGGAGCCGGAGCATGAGCCGAGCGTGCCGATGGTCAAGTGCCCGGACTGCGCTCACATCTACGAGGAGGGCGAGGGCATCACGCTCTACCAGTGCGGCACCTGTGACACGACCTTCTCGCAGAACGGGAGCGCCGACGGCGCAAGCCACCGGTGCCCGGACTGCAACAAGTTCGCGAGCAAACTGAGCGACAAGGGTTGCCCGGAGTGCGAGGAGGCTGAGGGCGAGGACATCATGGCCTTCGAGAAGGACGGCGAGTGGGTCGAGGACGAAGGGACCGAAGCGCCGCAGGATAAGGCGGACCCGGACGACGACCCGGACGAGCCGCCGCTGTCGAGCCTGCCGCGCATCCCGACCATGAGGGTCTGCGGAAACTGCGGCAAGCGGTTCAGCCCGCCGGTGCCATCGTGCGATAAGTGCGGCTGGATGGCCTACCATCCTGTGTCGCAGAAGGAACATGCCCCATGACGACCTTCGACGCTGTGACCTTGCTCGCTCTGCTGGCCTTCGTCGTGGCTGGATGCCTGTTCGTGGCCGACCACACCCTGCGTCTGTTCGACGCATGGATGGCGCTCTGATGGCCGCGACCTTCTACGCTCAGGTCCTCCGGGACTTCGACTGGCCCGGTCTGGTCAAGAGCCTCGAACCGTGCGGCGAGCAGTGCTACGAGGGGGACCATCAGGTCTACCTCGGCTCGTGCCTGAACCTGTCACCGAGCGGCAAGTATTACACGCCCTTCGCCTGCTCGAACGTCACCGAGGCGGAGGCGCACCGCGACGAAGCGTGGTATGCGGCGCTGGACCTTGCCGCCGAGAAGCACGGCCTGTTCGTGACCTCGGGCGAGGGAGACCCGACGGACATCTTTATCGGGAAGGCGTGCCCCAACGCCGAGAAGGCCGAGGCCGTGGAGGTTGAGAATGTCGGCGTCGCCTGATGAGTTCTACTTCCAACGCTACCTGCGGTTCATGCGCCAGAACGAGGGTGCGAAGGCGGCGGATACTCTGCTCCAGCATTCGGCCAGAGACAGCGCCACCGAGGTTCATTCGAGGCTGGCGGTTGCCTACGAGATATTCCTTCTCCGCGAAACGCTGGAGAAGTTGGTCGCTGTGTTTCCGAAATGACAATCGAAAGGGGCTGGACATGAAGAAGCAATCGAAGGGTAAGTGGTTCGTGCTGGCGCTCGGGGCTTTGCTGGCCCTGTGCATCGGTTGTGCGGCGGTCAAGGGTATCACCGATGCCCTGACCGAGGGCTATATGCCGCTGGCGGTCCAAGCGCCCGCAACCATCGCTCTGCCGACGCGGGTTCCGCCTACGCCGGTGCCGGTGAATGCCGCGCCTGACTACGGCGGGAACGACATCACCTACGGAAACCTCGTGCAGGTCTACATGGAGGACCTTGCTGGCAATATGGACACCATGCAAGGATTGATGTATGAGGCGGGTGATGACGGCTCCGTGTTGTTCGACGACAGTTGGAACGCGGCTGTGCGCCAGACCGGAAACACCCTCAAGGGCAACTGCCGGAATGTGGTGGCGCTGAACCCCGGCCCGCTGTTCGAGGTTGTTCACGTCAAGGTCCAATCTGCCTGCCGCCACTGGAGCGCCGGAATTGACTACCTGTTCCAAGGCATCGACAGCATGGACTCCGATGCGCTCGAATCGTCAGTCCGGGAACTCCGTCTCGGGACTGCCGACATCGAAACCGCGACCAGCCTAATCCCGAGCCTGCCGTAGACCTGCGGCACGAGAGAGAGGGGATGGAAAACGTATGAGAAACGCCTTGTTCGTGCTCGCGGTTCTGGCTCTGGCTGTCGTCGCCTGCGGCGGCGGGCCACCGCCGACACCGGTCACGGTCTACGTCCCGGTAACGGTAACGCCGAGGCCTCCGACGCCTCTGCCTCTGGTGAAGTCCCACGACGGGTATCCCGGCGTGGCCGGGAGTCACGTCCGAGCCGTGACCGCCTTGGGGTGGCACGAGGAGCATCCTCAGGAATGTTCCTCGGGCGACTGCGCGGCCATTCTCGACTGGGACGGCTGTTCCTACCTGATGCTCTACTTCGACCCGAACACCGGGGTCGAGGACGGGTTCGCCTATGGAATTGACTTCTCGGACGACTGCCCCGCGGATGGCGGAGAACTGGCGGACCGTCAGGACGATGCGCTGACCACCATCGACGCCTACGCGGCGGGCCTGTGGATAGGAGAGAAGTCCGCGACGAAGGAACTACCCGATGGTCCGGGGGAGGTCGAAGGGGCCTGCGGGCAAAACGGGCGATGGGTCTGCAAGTTCTCAATGGACGAGGACCTCTTCGGGATTCTGAACGTCTGGTATCGCTGAGGCGGAATGGAGCCGCTCAACGTCAACGAATGGGACAAGGCACTGGCCGAGGCTCGACCACACTGCGACTGAGGAGGATTGATAATGGGTAAGGCCAGCAAGCGTAACCGCATCCTGAACTGCGAGGAAGCGGCCAAGGTCCTGCGCATGAGCGGGCGGCGCGTACGCGTGTTCCTGATGGAAGGGCGGCTCAAGGGCCGTCGGCTTGGAAAGGACTGGGCCATTCTGTCCAGCGACCTCGAGCGGTTCCGCAAGGACAGTTATCCGAGCCTGCCTTCGGTGGACAGCGTGCTATGACCACATGCGGGTGGGGCCGCAAGAACAAAAAGCCGTGTAAGGAATGCGGAACCGAGAACTCGGCGGACTTTCAGCGTCCGACGCCGCACCGCGGCTACTGTGACGCCTGCCACGGAGCACGCCAGAAGGACATCCGTCGGGCGGCGGCGGACCGACGAGACCGAGAAGCGGTCCGTCGGTGCCGCGACCCTCTCGCACCGACGAAGGGCGAGAAGGCGACGTACCAATTGGTCTCTGACCCGTCGGAGTCGTGGCCTATGCGGTCCGCGATGACATACACCGACTTCCAGATGAGCCTTCGAGCGGCGGTCCTTCCGCCCGCCTCGGTCTGGCTCGTGCGCAATACAGATGGCACAAAGGAACGAGTGACCATCGAGGGCGCATACGGCCCGCCGGATGTCGAACACCTAAAACACATCACGCCGCAGAAGGCCGTTCCCCAGGAGGCAACCGCGTAATGATGCCCTTTGATAATCCAGGTAAGGGCCACACCTTGCGGCTCAAAGTGATAGCCGCATTGCTTGGGACGCTCATCGTCATCTTGCTCAATTGGTCATGGGGTCTATTCACGACCCTGCTCGCAATGATTCCGGGCGAGACAGGATGGCAGGCTGTCATCTTCGGGGTCGTTGGGTTTCTGTGTCTCGGTATCTGCGTTCGGACAGCCTACATCACGGGATGGGCGTACCTCTACGCCGGTCGGTACGTTGACCGGCAGAAGGACAAGAAGGACGGTGCGCAATGAAGGGACGAATGTGGGTCTGACCTTGCTTCGGGCCTCGGCATTGGAAATCCCGCTCGCCTCCGAGAGCGTGGATTGCATTGTGACCTCGCCTCCCTACTACGGGTTGCGCGAATACTCGGGGGAACAGGTCTGCCGGTGGCCCGCTGTCTGGTGGACCGTCATGGCTGGCACGGACGAACTGGAGACCTCCGCTCAGGAGTGCCCCTACGGCGGCGAGGACGGCATCCTGTCCTACGTCGCCCACACCGTCGCGGTGTGCCGGGGCCTGCGGCGGGTGCTCAAACCGACCGGGACGCTGTGGTGGAACATCGGCGACTGCTACAACGGCTCCGGCGGCGCGGGTGGCGACTACGGGCCGGGCGGAATCCGAGAGGGCCAACCCCGGTACAAGGGTCGCCTGGAAGGGGAACTCAAGCGCAAGGACCTCATCTTCGTCCCGGCCCGCGTGGCGCTTGCGCTACAAGCGGATGGCTGGTGGCTCCGCTCGGCGGTCATCTGGCACAAGAAGTCCGCCATGCCCGAGCCGGGTTTCGACCGCCCCTCTTCGGCGCATGAGTTCATCCTGATGCTCACGCCTAGAGCGGACTACTACTACGACTGGTTCGGCGTCTCTCCGGGGCAGAATGACAATGAGGGCGAGCGCATCGGCAAGAACCTGCGCTCGGTCTGGACGATGCCGACCTCCGATTGGAGCGGTGAGCACTTCGCTGTCTTTCCTGACGAACTGCCCGGAACGGCCATCCGGGCTTCGACCAGCCGCCACGGGGTCTGCCCTGACTGCGGTGCGCCGTGGGAGCGCATCATCGAGCGCGAGAAGGCCGACCGGGATATGGAGGGCCAGCGCAAGGCCGACGCCGAGCGCACCGGGCGCACCGACGGCAGAGTCATGGGTCCGAGCGGGAAGGTGGACAAGGTGTTCTCGGTCGGCTGGCAAGCGACCTGCATCCATGCCGACCTCGTGCCGGTCCCGGCGACTGTGCTCGACCCTTTCACTGGGTCCGGGACGACGGGCAAAGTGGCGCGCCAATTGGGTGTGAACTTCGTCGGTCTGGACCTGAGCGCCGAATATCTCGACCAGCAGGCGCGGATACGCGTACTGGGCCAGACGCCGAAGGGCGCTCTTGATAGTCTGCCGCTGTTCGGTGGACCGCTATCCGGGACCGCAGGGCCATTGCCCCCGGACCCGGAGTAGTAAAGAATGGAAATGGGGGTGGACTGATGGGCAAGCGAGTGAAGGTTGCAGACTGGTTCGTGGGGGACGTTGTTCCTATCCACGTCCGCGGCAAGGTGAAGTACGCGGGCGTCATCGCCGTGGGTGCGGATGGTGTCAAGGAGTTCCGGCGCAAGACGCAGGCGAAACACATCCTGCGCCTGCCTCCGGCCATCTGCATCGACCTCGACTTGCTCAACTACCTAGAGGAGCAGAAGGGGGTCCGACGGGTGGTGAACTACCACAAGCGCCACTACTACAGCGCCTCGACCAGCCGCATCCGCCAGGGCTTCCCGGTGAACCGCCGGTACAACAAGCAGGTCGGCCTTCCGATGGGGGCGTGGACCATCGACGGACGGGAGCAGGGCGAGGTCCAGCCGCCTCTCCTTCCAGTGGGGGACAAGGCCCCTGCCGCATTCCAGCCTCTCCCAACGCCTGCGGCCATGTGGCCGGAAAGGAAAGACCTCGAATGAGCATCGAGTGTGGACGCTGTAAGGGCTGTGGATACACGGCCATAGACGAGGACCATACGCCTTGGGCGAAGATTGAGGGGCGGGCCAAGACAGGTCTCAAGCGAGAGTCGTGCAATTGGTGTTCGGGCATCGGGCGCATCATCCGGGAGCCGCTGGCGGGCGACCTGCGCATTTGGGCCGTCCGCAACCCGCCCGCGCGCCCCACCTTGCAGTTGGTAGCCTCCATCGACGAGGCCAAGCGCACACTCCAAACGTGGATTGACAATGACCTCAAGAACATTGCCGTCGAAGCCAATGCCTTCGGATGCGAGACCTTCGATGGCGAGGAATGGTCGGAGTGGGAGGGCGAGAGCGGCGAGGACATCTGCGATGTCTTGGACCAAGAGCAGGACAAGCATGAAGCGCACGCTTGACGCTGGTTGGCTACCCACCACCTTGCGGGCCATTCCCGATGAGGGCCACCAATTCCACACGCCGGGGACGGGTGGTAATACCCTCTCTATGCTGTTCTCCCGAGGGAACTTCGCCGTCATCAAGCGACCCGGATACAACGATACCGAGGGGCCGGTTCGGAGGTTCCACCCGGTCGCCTACATGCTGGTCGAGTTCAGACAGGAGTTCATCGGCATCAAATCGAATGGGCCATTATTGGAAATGCAAGTGCTCGACCGCGTGGAACCGGGGCGGGCCTCAGACGCCGCCTACCAGCGGCTTTGCGGCCGCGTCCTGCGCCTCGCCAACGGAACGGAGACCCCATGAGGAACCAGTATCGTGCCTCAAGACGATTGGACGGCCTGTACGAAATCTATCTCTATCCAGACGACCCGGCCTATGGGCTGGCGGAGAAGTTCTTGGACAAGCGCAACTTCACCGCCCTGTCGGCGGGTCATGTGTTCCTTGGAAGGCCGGAGGACTACGCCCGGTTCGAGAGCGCCCTAACCGAGGAGGCGAAACCATGACAGAAAACGAGGACCCGGTAGCGTTCTTTCGCGGTTGTCTCAACGGTCTCATCATCACGGTAATTGGCTTCTTCCTCGCGCTCGCCGTCCTGTTCCTGCTTGCCCGTTACGGGCTGTGGCCGACGCCATGACTCAACTCGTTGACTGGGCAAGTCCCTTCCCGCCTAACTGTGGGCAATGTCGGGCCTCGTCTTGGTGGGCCGTCCGCGATGACGGAGGCTCCTGGAGTGTCTGGCCGAGGACCATCCTTCCGACCGGCGTTCGCATCGACGCATGGCTGTGCGGCCTGTGTCTCAGAGAGGTCGTCGGGAGCAGTGTGCAACTTATCACCGGAATGCGCCTCTACTCGCCATCGGGAGAGGGAAAACGGTCGGCCATGAGCCGCCTGATGGTGCGTCTCCGAGGCGAGACGAGATAGTTGGCTCCGCGGGGTCGGCGGGTTAGGAGCCAAAATCTTCCCGAACGGGAGTGGTCCCGCCCCCCGCGACAGGGAGCCGGAGGTTGGACGACCTCCGGCTCCCCAGTTGACAGACTGTTCCGTCTGTGGTATACTCTGACCAGAGGTGAAACATGGGTAGACCCCTGATGGTCGGGGTCATCGGCTCGACGTGGGGCACCCTTCCCACGGAGCCGGGGACCGCAACACTGCATCACTGGAACCGACAGCCGGGCGAGCGGGATTGGAAAACGTCTTGCGGGCTGGTCGCTCCGATGGAGGAGTTCTTCGGTAGCCTGCCGACGGTCTCCCTGCGCATCCGGCGCAACAAGGACGACGGGCCGCTGTGCCCGCTGTGTCTCGACCACTACCCCGAGACGCCGATTGGCAAACTGATGGAGGGCAAACTGCTACCCCTATGAGTCCCGTTCGCTGGACACGATACTTGCTGGCCCTTCGATTCGCGTCGGCCATGCACAAGAACGACTGTTACGGCGATGACCCCTATGTCTACCACTGCGTCCGGGTCGCCAGCCGGTTCGTGGACGTTGAGAGCCGCATCGTCGCCCTCCTGCACGACACGATGGAGGACGCCACGCCGTTCGGCAGACAGACGATGTTCGAGGCTATCTGGCACCAGTTCGGCCCGGACATCGCCGAAGATGTGAAGTGGCTGACCCGAGACCCCCGGCAGACCTACTCCGCCTACATCGACCGCATCGCCTATCAAGCGCCGCCTCGGGTGCTGGCGGTCAAGATGGCTGACGTTTCGGACAACCTGCGGAACGTCCGGGCTGACATGCAGGCCGGTAGGCGTCCCGAGAAGTGGGGCCTGCGAGGCCGCTACGCCGTCACCCTGGCTGTGTTGACAAAGGCATACCAGGAACGCCTCCGAACTGCCACCTATCTTGAACACCCGCACAGGCTACCGTAAAGGAGACTTCCATGACCACTGAGACTCAGGCTGAGGGAGCATCCGTCGGCACCATCATCGTCGGCCTCGTAGTCATAGGCTTGGTCGCCGTCTTGGTTTGGGGTTTCGTGACCGACTGGCACATGCTCGACTATCGCCTGTCGTTCGTGGCCGACCAGCCGGTTGTCGTGAGTGTGACGCCAGAAGCCACGGCAACACCGTGGCCGACGGAGACGCCCGCCCCGACAGCCGCCCCGGTATCCCTGGCCCCGTACTCGAATGATGAGGCGCACATCGCATACCGCCAAGCCTTCAACGCCATGCACCGCAACCTCATGGAAAAGGTCGGCATTCTTCGCTGGCTCACAGACGAATGGGCGGGTAGCAGGGGCGGCTCGGATGAGTGGTTGGACATCCGCCTCCGCACCTGTAACAACATTCGAGGGCTGGCACAAGACTGGGTGGTCAACGTTTGGCCCCCCGGTCCCTACGACGCCAGCAACTCGCTCCTCGACGCCCATGCTCGCATCACGGCGGCACAGACAGGGGCCGTGGTGGCGTGTGAGAACCTTGGACAACTTGGCGCTCACGACTATTATTTCAAGTACCCAAGCGCGGAGAGAGTAAATGAGGTTCGGGGCCTACTCCAAACTGTCGGGGCCAACCTCGACTACGCACTGGCGGGCTACACGCTCGACCTCTACGGGACGCGCTGAGGGGTTGCGCCGAGCAGGCGGGAATGCTATGATGGCTCCGTCGCTACCAGTGTCGCGAAGACTCCACCCCCATCTATTCGCGGACGCCGGAAGCGTAAAGGTGCCATCGGTGCTCCCCACAGTGCCGATGGCATCGTCTTTGGCGGAAGGAACGGGAGACCGTCCATGCGCAGACTAGCCGTTAGCCTCGCCCTGGCGGGATTGATAATGACCGCCTGCCAGCGTCAGCCAACGCCTGCTCCGGGTGAGCCGACGTGGACGCCCAAGCCGACGCGTACCCTGCGCCCTACCGTGACGCCGGTCCCGCCGACGGCCACCGTGACGCCGTATCCGACGCTGACGGCCTTCCCAACGTCGCACGTCCCCACGCCAGGAGCCTACACCTTCTACGACCTGCCGACCGAGCAGGTCTGCCAGCGTTCGGTGCGCGAGCGCACGATTGAGGAAACCTACGTCTACGCCTTCGTCCCTCTTGATGCCCTGCGCTCCCGGCTCGAAGCGAACCCCGAGTGGCTCACCGAACGTGACTTCCAGAGGGACCTAGCCTCCCTACGGCGGGAAATCGAACGCCTCGAGGTTCCTGACTGCGCCGTCTACGGCCACGGCCTGCTCATGTTAGAGGTTGAGGCACTGGAAGCGGCCTTCGACCTCTACCGGGAGCGCCCCGCCGATGCTCTACTGGCGCTGACCAATGCCCGGAGCGTCTCCACCGCCTACTTCATGTGGTCGGTCGGAAACAACCCGTGGCGACCTGTTCCACTGCACTGAGGAGCCGATGCGCATACGCGTCACACTCAGCGACCGGGCAATGACAATCCTGCGGACGATGGGGACGCGGGCGGTCGAGGACCGCGGAGGTCTGGTGCGCGCTGGCATCCAGGCATGGTGCGGCGCAGACCAGACCAGCCCGTCGCTCGTGGTGCGCCTCGAACAGGCGTGCCTCATCCGGCCAGCCTATCCGGTCGCGGACCAGTCCTATATCCCCTATCAGCGCACGCCCTTCGGGGACGATGTGGTGGCGGGCAAGGCTATCGACATGCCAGACGACCTTGTGATTGGCCTTGCGATGTCGGGATGGTCGTGGGAGCAGGTTGCGCCGGACCCGGCCTCAGGGTAGAATGACAATGCTTGCCTTCGGGCGGGCCACAATCAAACGGTCGCGTGGGACACCTAAATCACTCCCATAAGGGAATGGTGCAAGTATCCACACCAGCACGCGGCCCACAACCGAACCGGCCCCCGCAAGGGGGCCGGATGCCTTTCCCGGAGCCGGAACTGCCACACTAGGCCGATTGCACCGCCCTGAGAGCCGTTTCCAGCCTAGCAAGGGCTTCCGCTACCGCCGCCTTGCGCCACGCCCGCCTGAACGGGCGCTCCCGGCGCTCGCCATCCTCCCACTGGTCGCCGCACGAGAGGCAGGTCCGGGTCCAGCCGTACCACGGGTAGTGCTCAAACAGGAAGCCTCGGTCGGTCTCGCAGGTCGGGCATTCGATGGTCTTGACGCCAATCCTGTCCGGTGGCGGGGCGTGGATGTGGAGACGGCAGAGAAACTCAACGGGAGTCATACCCACCTGCCTGAACGCGGCCAATACGGGCGCTTCGCCGCTCCTCATTCGGGAATAGCCGAGGATGCCACTGATGCCAGACCTCGAAGGCACAGGCCATCGGCGGACGCCCCGCTTCCATCTCGCGCTCGCGAAGCCAGTTCTCGTTCTGCGCTCGCTGGTCGGTATCCGGCAGGAGACCGAGGCTGTCCCATTCGCCGAGCATCGCGCCGGTGAAGTTCAGGTGGTGGATGTTTCCGTGCGCCTCGGCATTGGTAATCCGAAGGGGCGTCTCGGTGGATAGGAAGTTCGGGTCCGAGCGTGCCCAAGGGTCCAGAACGTCCCAACGAGTGAGGTCCTCCCTGCCCGTTTGGGTGGTTGCAAGCAGAGCCATCGTCTGCGCCTCACTCAGAGCCAGAACTGGGGCAACATCACGGCGACCCTCAAGGTGCCGTGCCAACATGGCTTCGACGGCGAAGGGCGGTGCCAGTATCTCGGGATACCACACCATGACATACTCGGCTTCCATCAACCTGACCATCCGAAAGCCATGCAGGATAGAGCGGTTCGGCGGTCGGATGGCCCCTTCCGGGCGCATGTGGACGACGGACACCAAGCCGGAGAAGGCCTCCAGCGCCGTGGGTCTCGCCTCTTGGGACGCTCTGGCAAGCCAGTCATCATCGCCGTCGTTCAGGATGCACAACGAATCCACCGGAACGGTCTGGTGGACCAACGTCGTCAGGCCGAGGTTCATCTGGTTCCATCGCCCCTTGACGTAGGGCATGATGACGCCGACCCTCGGGGCGCTCATGGCGCGTTCTTCCGCGGCCAGCCCCATCCCCGGTTCGCCAGCACGGAGTAGACACACCCTTCGAGGAAGGCGTCTCCGGCGTTCGGGATATGCGCGTTGTCGTAGCAGTAGCGGAGGTCCAGGAGCAACGCTTGATAGAACTTGGGGCACTCGTCGGGGTTGGAGTAGGAGGCCAGTGTGCCCTTCTTGGCAACGCATGTCTGCAACTCGGTCAGTAGGCCCTTGGAAAAGGTCACGCAGGAAGCCCAACCTTCCGTCGCGACCCTCTCGTTCTCGTTGTCCCGACAGGCTGAGAGTTCGCCAGCGGTGTTCTCGAGGGAGCGAACGCACTCCTGGCCGATATTGGCGAGGCGTTGACCCGCGGCCAGAGCGGCATCAGTCAAGGGACAGTCCGCGTCCGGGTCTCTGTCAGCAAAGCCCCAACCCGCATCAGCCGCCACGGACATACCGGCGATAACGACTAGCGCGATTCCAAAGCCTAACCAGAACGCACCCCACGGAAAAGGCTCCCTCACGTTGTCCATCTATGCCTCCTGTATTGGTTTGGCGGAGCGGTTCGCATCCCACTTCCGCATTGCCCTCTCCTCGGCATCATGGTCAGTCCTCCTCGGGCAGGCCGAGGGAGCGTTGCGCAATCCGGCGGGCGTCCTTGGCTTCAATCCAACTCAGGTCGTATCCCGGTCGGGGGACGATGCGTGCGATGCGCTTGAGAGCGCGAGCCAGTCGGAACCTGAGCGCCCTCTCCACTTTGAGCCGTCGCCTCAGGCATCCCGTCGCGCTCAAGTCGCTGTCCCACTTTCTCAGGGAGGGCGAGTAGCGCCGCCCGCATTCGGCGTGCCACCACCCGTTGCGGTTGTAGCCATCGGCCCGCATGGCCGAATGACAATCAGGGCAGTGCAGGGTGTCGTGCCACGGTGGTCGGGTCATGGTGCCTCCAGTGTAGCGGAAGAATACAGCGGTTCCGGGCAGGGCGGGGTGCGCATGGCAGGCGGGGGAGCGGCGGTGGGGCGGAAGGGCAGGGGGCGGGAATGGAAAAGGATGGCGTGCCGCCGCCGGTTGCGCAGAGTGAGCGGGCGAGCAGAGGAGGGGGTAAGGCGGGCAGGTGTGTCTATGCGCATGGATGGTCTAACGACCGCATCAGAGGTGGGGGTCTCAAGGCTCTCTCGGCTCGCAACGAACGCCTGGGTCTCATCTGGTTCACGGCTCGCAGTGGACAACGGGGTATCAACAGGCTGTAGGCTCGCAGATGGAGTAGGGGTCTCAAAGGGACAATGGCTCGCTCAGGTAGTTCGGGCATCAGGTTTCGCTCGGCTCGCTCGCTATGAACGGGCAACAGGGCAGTATCGGCTCGCAAACATCACTCTGGTCCTCATGTAAGTGTCGGCTCGCAACGCGCAGGTGGGTCGCAGTTACCTAACGGCTCGCAAGCAGAAACGGGTTCTCATCCTAGTGTTGGCTCGCAAGCAGTACGCGGGTTGCACTCATTGTTCGGCTCGCATCCTGTCCTCGGGTCCCAAACGGGTGCATGGCTCGCTCCTGTGCTATGGGCCTCGCGTTTGGATTGGCTCGACCACCGGCGGCAATGGAAATGCCACGAACTTCTCCGGCGGGATATGCCCATTGTGGCCCTTCACTTCGATGGCGTAGGGGCCACGCGGGACCGGCTTGCCCTCAAGGCGATACCACGCCTCCCACAGATGCGAGAGGAACAACTTGACCATCTTCCGGGTCGCCGCCCGCTGGACATGGCCGGTGTTCCAGCCCTGAGTTTCCGACCGGAACGCCGGGTCGGCATGGACCTGCGGTTCCTTGCAATCCTTGAGACGCGACTTGCAGGTCCGGCAGTGAGTCCAGTCAGGCCGGTTCTCGGTGTAGTAGGCGTAGGCCTCGTCGTAGACCTGCCGGTAGGGCGACCCCGCCTTGAGAAACGACACGCCGACGTTGTAGAGCGTCACCTTGAGCCGGGGGTCGTAGTGCAGGCGCTCGCCTCGGATGGGGCGCTCCGCCTTGCCATCGAAGGCGTCGGACCCGCACTCCGGGCAACGGGTCAGCCCGGTCGGGATGAAGTGGTTGCACTTCGAGCACTTCGAGACGACGCCCATGCCAGCGAAGCGCCACAACTTCGAGACGGTCTCGAACTGCGTGGCGTCGCCGATAAGGCCGATGAGTTTGCAGGCCAGCGTTGGGCCAATGCCCTTGACGGACAGGAGCCAGGGAGAGACGGCGTGTAGTTCGAGCGCCTTGGGGAACTCTTTGGCAATCAGTTCCTCAAGGTCGGCAAACCGCTCCTCGATGTCCTTCCACAACTCACGGCGGTATCCCGGCGGCTGGTCCAACCCCTTCTCGACCGCCTTGGCCCGATTGACGTTGCGGATGCGTTCCCGCTGGAGGCTCATGTAGGCATCGGCCAGCATGCGCAGTTCCCCGGCGGGGCCAGTCACGCGTTCCTTGTCGTCCTTCTTCTTGGGTGTCATCGTTTGTCCCTTCCTAGTTTGGAAACGGTGTTATTGAGGACGGCGACAATCATCCGGCCCACACGATAGGCAACCTCCTTGTGGTCGGCACAGATGCGATGGATAAGTTCGTCCTTGTCGGCCCCATCGCCGATTTCGACGTAGTAGTCGGCGATGGCGTCCGGGTCAGTGGAGCAGAACGGACAGTCGTTCTCAGCCATCGTCCTGCTCACTGCCGGGCATGAGAGCCTCCTGTTTGCCGGGTTCCCCTTCCCGCACGACCTTGACCGGCCTGAGGCCGCGCTTGAGGTAGCCTTCGATTACGGCATCCGGTTCATCGCCCGAGACGACTATCTCGACGCTTGTCGGCTGGAAGATGCGGAAGATGCCGGGGATAAACTCCGGCGTCTTGCCCATCGCCGTTTCTTCCTTCTGGATGGCCTTGCGGTGAGCGAGTAGGACCCACGTCTTGTTGACTTGGAAGTCGTGGGGAACGGTTGTGATGCGTCGGCTGAGGCCCATTGCTTCCGCCTCGCGGTCGAAGTCAGCGGTCGTTGGATAGTAGGCCTCGCCAACCCATATCAGGCCGCACCTGCCCACGCCGTCGTCGAGCAGGGCTTGGAGCGGACACTTCCGGCAGTGCTTCTTTGGCTTGAGGCAGTCCGGCGCGGCCTCAATCAGGCGGTCGCCGTCTACCCACGTCCAGCCGCGGGCGGGCTTGAACCCGTGACTACAGCACGGGCAGGTCGTCAGGGGAATGGGAATGCGCCCGCAATCGAAGGTCAGGCCCGAGCCGCGCAGGTACATGCCGCCCACCTTCCGGTATCCACAGCCTCGCTTGCCCTCGTGGATGACGGCGACCTTCGGGTGCATGGCTACGCCCCCTTCTCCACTGACTTGATTGAGAATGTGCCGACGGTCCGAAAGCCGCCGACGATGACCTCGCCGGTTCCAGCGCCCTCGTCCCAAGCGACTTCGACATCGGTGCTCGCGAGACGACCCTTGGCGCGGACATCACGGATGACCCTCGCGGGAAGGTCGTGCATACTCTCGCCCTCGAAGTGCAGGGTGAAGTTCTCTTTGCCGCGACCGACGCCCCGGAAATCCAGCGTGTACGCCTTCATTCCGCACCGCCCGGAAGGGCGTACTGTTCCCGTTCGTTCTCGGGCAACTGGGTGAGCAACTGGTCGCCCGCCGCGGCGTAGTCCACGCGTCCGCTTTCCTTCTTCTGCTTGCTCAGGAGCAGGTTGATGTCCAACTGCGAGAGTTGCAGGCGGGTCGCCAACTTCCTGAACCGCTCGAACTCCGGCGTCACGCTCTTGGCTTCTGGCTTGAAAGCACCGTTCAGGGCGGACCCGCCAGCCGGTAACGCTACGGCTACCGCTTCCGGCTTCGCCACGGCCTCGACCTTGCTCTGTGTGGCACCGGTAGCCTGCGTCGCGGCCGTGGTCGTCGTCTGCCCGGCAGGGGCGTCCTGCGCCCATCCCGCGAACTTGCCATTGACCAATTTGATTGGCCGACGGCGTTTGGGAAGGTCGTAGATGTCGCGTCCAATGCCCCATTGGACGCCCGTGCGCTTGAACCCGCGGCTGATGACGCCCTTTGCCCCGGCGCTGTGGTCGCTATCGTCATCCGAGTCGGCAATGTCGCTCGGCTCCTCCTGGCCTGTATCCACCTTCCACACCCACTCCCCGGTCAGGGGATTGAGAATGCCGATGCTCACGAATAGGATTCCGCCAGCGGCATCAACCTTTGACTGCCAGCCGAGCGGCCCGCAGGCGTCGTCGAGGGCCTGCTGGACGTACCGGGCGTCGATGTACGGAAGGGCGATGGCCGTCGGAGGGTTGCTGTCCTTGTGGAGCGCCTGCGGCATGTACCCGACCTCGTTCGGCGGCGTTCTTTGCTTGAGACGATTGACAATCTTGTTGAACAGGTCCACGCTTTCGTCACTCATTGGGTTGTCCCTCCCTTGAGACTACTGAGACTACGCTTTCGACGGGTGCTGTTGGAATGTAGTGAATGGTGGTCGGTCCGACATCGCGGCCTACGCGCTTGACGCGCAGAAGTTTGTATTGCTCGGCCAGCAGGTCGCCCGCTTCTTTGCCGAGGAACCGGCGCGTCATGGCGAGCATCGTGCGGGCGAACATGCGACCGTGCGATACCCGGTTGTGATAGCAGGCAACGTGGGTCATTTCGTGGACGGTCGTTAGTTTCGTGCGTGCCCACTTGGGTAGAGCGACGTAGTAGCCGAGGGCCGACCATCCGGCGCATGCAATCCTCCGGCCCCGGCCATCCTTGACGCGGACGGGCTTTCCGCGGGCGGCGAAATTGGGGATGGTCTTGGACTTCCAGAACCGGCTTTGGGTGACGTGCTTGACGAACGCATCGACCTCGGGGATGGACTCCATCTTGGCGTCCAGCCCGCGTTCCTTGAGCGCCTCGTGGATTCTGTTCTCGGCCTTGTAGATGCGGGACTTCTGGAAGTCGCGTGGTCTAGGCATGCGCCGTATCCCGGATTGCCCGAGGCTCGGGCCGGGCTACCAGACCCAACTCGACCTGCTTCGCCTCCTGCACCGGCGCGCACCGCAGACAGGCAAGCGCCCCGACCGACAAAGGCGTGTTCGGAACTGGAACGGGATAGATGTAGCGGTGGGCCTCGCCCGGCGCAATGGACTTCTTGCAGAAGAAGCACTGCCGCTCGGACGAGCAACGGAATCCTTCGGCTGGCGTCATACTCCACCCCTCCTGGATTGGTCTTGTCCCACAGTAAGTATACCATAGTTGGCATAGTCAGTCAAGCCACCAGATGCGGGGGGCGTGACAATCGCCGGTCTACACCTAGCCCCTTGCGCCACCGGCGGAAGGGTGCTAGAGTAACCGCATGGAGCGCGCCGCGTTACCGATAGGGACCGTCGGGACAGCCTTGAAGGCCCTTATGCTTTCGCGGGGTCTCCGGGTGGCCGACGTGGCCCGCGCTACCGGACTGACAAGGCTGACGGTCCGGCAGTGGCGGGACAGCAAGGTCACGCGCGTCAAGTTCGAGACGCTCTCTCGTATGTGCGCCGGTCTCCGCGTGGAACCCGGCGCGCTCCTCGTCTATCTGCCGCCTGAGCCTCAAAAGCGAAGGCGGCGTTCTTCATCCTGAGACGGACCGTTTGGGGCGTCGATGAGAAACAGGTTCCGCCCACGGGCCTGTCCCGCCTCATCGACCCGACGGGGACACTTCGGACGTTCCGGCCCCCTCCGTGCGCCCGAGGTGTTCCCGCCCCAAACGGCCCGTCCATACGGAGGGGTCTCATGCCGTCCGGCTACTGGCTCAAACTCTACACCGACATCCTCTTTGACCCAAAGATGGGTCGCCTCTCGAACATCCTGTGGAGGCGCACCATCGAGTGCTTCCTTCTAGCCAAGGAGCACGATGCCAATGGCCGTCTGCCACCACTGGGGGATATATCCTTCATCTTGAGGGCCGACAGCCCGGAGGCCCTGGAATCCGACCTCTACGAACTGGCAAAGGTAGGGATTTTGGACCACGACAGTCATGGGTGGCGGGTCGCCAAGTTCGAGAAACGGCAAGCCGCCATGACTGGCGCTGAACGGATGCGACTGCACAGGTCTAGGCCCACCACATCTGGACGTGACGAACCAGTGACGCGTGTGTCACGAAACCGTGACGAAGTTGTGCTAGAGGGAGAGGTAGAGGTAGAGGTAGAGGAAGAGGGAGAGGAGAGAGGAAGAGGGAGAGGAGAGCCTTCCCCCCTTCAACCCCCCGGATTGATAATGGCGGCTCTGGCCGAACTGACCGGACTCGACCCGAGACTGTCCAAGAACTCGCTCGACCTGAACTTCTCAGCGGCAGAACTCTCCAAGG
>Ga0315286_10000120_pt1 | contig 54716 bp, 63 predicted proteins | sample YL17G10_0_MG_FD_205038 | JGI IMG/M metagenome (GOLD analysis project Ga0315286, IMG submission 205038) | Sediment microbial communities from Yellowstone Lake, YNP, Wyoming, USA - YL17G10_0 | ecosystem: Environmental > Aquatic > Freshwater > Lake > Sediment | place: USA: Wyoming | collected...
AAAAATACAGACACCGGAAGATAATTTTGGGCAAGAGGCAAAAGAGAATATCTGGCGCTTTGCAGATGATATTTATTTAGCCTTGAATATACAATTCGGTTATCTTAAAGGAAATATCGCCTATGATTTCGACCGCCATACCAGCGAATTGGAATTTCCTATGGATAATATAATGGGCGGAGGTGGTTTTAGCTTAGGTTTTAAAAGATTATCGTTAAACGCTGAATTTTGGACTCCGATAGAGGAGTACGCCGGATTTAATATGAAAGATAAGGATTGGTTTAACGGCACTTTGGTTTCTTATACTAAATCCAAGGCCTATATGGATGCCATTATTTGGGATGCTGACTTACGCTATGATTTTTATCAAAGAGAAGAGGAATTTACCTTGACAGATGAAAAGGATAAGGCATTCGCCGAATTTAAATTTGATAAAGTAAAAATAGGGGCATTATTGGGTTATAAGTTTGAAAGATTTGATTATGATTTGTATGACCTCTGGTATCAGTATAACGGGCCCACAATCTATCAAGGGGTTAAGATCGGGACTTATAATATTAAGTATTACCTTCCCTACGTAGGCCTGGCCGCGGATTTAGGCCGGGAAAACTACGGGATCGGTTTTAATATCAAGTATTCTTTCTATCCCACAGCCAGAGACATAGATAACCATTTATTAAGATGCCTAACTTTTTACGGCGATTATGAAAAAAATGGGCAAGCCTGGATAGGGGATATCTATGGATTTTGTGAATTTATAAAAAATTGGCAATTAAAAGCCGGAGCAAACTGGACCTCTGTCAGGATTGACGGAATAACCTGGGATGCCACCCATTATCCGGCATGGGATAAAGACCAGTCCACCGACACCCGGCAATGGTTATTCTGGTCAGGCATAGAATATAGATTTTAATTCTTTCCTATTTTTTTATTTGACCCCCTCCATTTAGTATTATATAATAATAAATCCCGTTTTTATAAGAACAAGGGAGCGTAAACTAATATGGATGCCCACAACAAAAGGAACTTTATCCTCTTAGGCCATGCCCAGGCAGGAAAGACTACCCTTTCTGAAGTCATACTTTCTTTCTGTAAGGCTACCAACCGTAAAGGAACTGTTGCTGAAGGCACCACTGTAAGCGATTATAGTTTTGATGAAATAGAAAGAAAAAACTCGATAAATGCCAGTCTCTTATATTGCGATTATAAAGAACACCGGTTGCAATTTATCGATACCCCCGGTTATGCCGACTTTTTCGGAGAAGTTGTCTGCGGCATCCGCGGGGTAGATAGCGCGGTGATTGTGGTGGATGCTATTGCCGGAGTAGAAGTAGGCACAGAACGCGCCTGGCAACTTTTAGAAGAAAATAATTTGCCCTGCGTTATATTTATAAATAAATTGGATAAAGAAGATGCGGATGTGAATAAGGCTTTAGCGGATATAAAAGACAGGCTTTCTAAAAAAGCGGTAACGATAGAATCTTTGGATGACCCGGAGCTGGTAGAGGCCATTGCGGAAAGCGATGATGGGCTCTTGGAGAAATATTTGGAAGGGACAAAGTTATCGCCACAGGAGTTATGCAGCGGGCTACGCCAGGCGGTAATTAAGCGCCGCGTCTTTCCGGTTTTGGCTGGCTCAGGCATAAACGATAAAGGTATCCCCGAATTATTGGACGCGATTATAAAATATCTACCTTGTCCTTTAGAGCGGGCAAAGATAGAAGCCAGCGACCCTTTAAAACCAGAAAATAAAAAAGAAATTTTATTTAAGGAAGACGAGCCATTTTGTGCCTTTGTTTTTAAGAGTATCTCTGACCCTTATGTCGGGCAACTCACCTTGCTGCGCGTTTTTTCCGGGGCGTTATTATCCAACACCGGTTTTTATAACGCGACTAAAAAAACCAAAGAAAGAATTGGCCAGATTTTTCTTCTCCAGGGCAAAGAACAGCGCGCAATTGAATTAGCTGCTTGCGGCGATATTGTGGCCATCGCCAAATTAAAAGAGACAGTGACTTCGGATTCGCTTTGTGAGGAAAAAAGGCAGGTTTTGTTTGACCCGATTGTCTTTCCTCAACCCGCAATATCTGCTTCGGTAAAACCTAAATCCCGTCAGGACGAAGACAAGATTTCCGGAGCACTGAATAAACTTTCCGCGGAAGACCCCACCTTTAAAATAACCCGCGACCAGCAGACCAAAGAATTAATTATTTCGGGCTTAGGGGATTTACATTTAGCGATCATGATTGAACGGATGAAGAAAAGATTTAATGTGGAGGTAGAATTAGGTACGCCTAAGGTTTCCTATAAAGAGACGATTACCAAATCAGCCAGGGTGCAAGGTAAATATAAACGCCAGTCCGGAGGCCGTGGCCAGTACGGCGATTGTTGGATTGAGATTGAACCATTAGAACACGGCAAAGGTTTTGAATTTGTCGACAAGGTTTTCGGCGGCGCCATTCCGCGCAACTTCATCCCCTCGGTAGAAAAAGGCGTGCGCCAGGCTTGTCTTGAAGGTGCGATTGCGGGTCATACTATCGTAGATGTCTTGGTAAGGCTTGTAGACGGCTCCTACCATGAAGTTGATTCTTCGGATATGGCCTTTCAGATTGCCGGCGCTATGGCTTTAAGGAAAGCCGTGCAGGAGGCCGGGCCGGTTTTACTGGAGCCGATAATGGATGTAGAAGTATTTATCCCGGAGGACTACCTTGGTGCTATATCGGGAGACTTAAATTCCCGGCGCGGCCGGATTATGGGTATGGATATCAAGGGTAAATTTCAGATTGTAAAGGCACAGGTTCCCCAGGCAGAGATGTTTGCTTATGCTAATGATTTACGTTCGTTAACTGGCGGCAGGGGTTCGTATGCCATGAGTTTCTCCCATTATGAAGAGGTCCCACATAAGATTGCCTCTACCATCATCAGTCAATATCAGGCCTCCAAGAAACAGGAAGAGCAGGCATAGCAAGGGACAGTCCCCTTTGGGGACAGTCCATTGAGAGGAATGATGAAAATCGCAGTTATTGGTATAGATCTTCTTTTAGGCAAACAAGCCCTCCCCGATGAAAGATTAGAGAAATTAAGGGATATCTTTCATTCTCCCAAGGTTACTTCTATTCAGATAGAATTCCAAGATTCTACCCATCTTAAAGATAGCGATGGTATTCTTTGCGAAAAAGAAGAAAAATTAGATTTGGTGCTGACGGATTTAGAAACCATTGAGAATCGCATCTGTCAATCAGAAGAAAACAAAGATTTACTCTTACGTGTTAAAGAGGCCCTGGAAAAAGAAATACTTTTAAATGAAGTTCCCTTTAGCGAGGAAGAAAAGAATTTGCTTTTAAATCTTAATTTAATTACTTTAAAGCCTATCACCATTGTGGATAAGGAAAGTTTAGCGTCTATCCCTCAAATTATGTGCGCTGTCTACGGTAATTGCGGAATGATTTCTTTTTTTACGGTTAATGAAAGAGAGCTGCGTGCCTGGTCAATCAAGAAAGGCACGACGGTTTTTGAGGCCGCGGGTTCTATTCATTCAGATATTCAAAGAGGTTTTATTAAAGCCGAGGCGGTAGGTTATGAAGATTTGATAAAATCTGGCGGCTTAAATCAAGCAAGGCCTAAAGGTTTAGTAAAGCTAGAAGATAAGGGATATATGGTTAGGGATGGAGACTTAATCCAAATTAAATTTAATATCTAACCCCCTTATTACACCGCGTAGGTGATAGGGGGACACGCACTGTAAGGAGACGAAGTAATGACAAAGATTAAGCGCGCATTAATTAGCGTGTCAGATAAAATGGGGATTTTGGATTTTTCCAGAGAATTAAGCAGCTTAGGGGTTGAGATTATTTCTACCGGCGGCACGGCAAAATTACTGCGGGAGAATAATATACCGGTAAAAGAAGTATCCGAATATACGGGTTTTCCGGAGATGCTCGACGGAAGAGTAAAGACATTGCACCCTAAGATACATGCCGGGCTCCTGGCATTAAGGGATAACGCCCAACACATGGAAACACTAAAGAAGCATAATATCGGACTTATTGATATGGTGATAGTGAATTTATACCCCTTTGAAAAAACCACGCAGAAACCAAACGTCGCAATAGAAGAAGTTATCGAAAATATTGATATCGGCGGGCCTTCAATGTTGCGTTCTGCGGCCAAGAATCATCATTGTGTCGCGGTTATCTGTAATCCCCAGCGTTACCAGCAGGTGATCGCAGAATTAAAAAAGAATAACGGGGCCTTATCCAAAGAGCTCATGCGCGATTTAGCGGTGGAGGTGTTTGGGCGGACGAGTCAGTATGATAGGGCAATATATGAATATTTAAGCAGAAGGGGTTCAGGGTTCAAGGTTCAGGGTTCAGGGTTTTCTGAAAATTTAACTTTAGAATTTACTAAGATACAGGACTTACGTTATGGGGAGAACCCGCATCAGCAGGCAGCATTTTATAAAGAAAAAGGTAAGGCCAAGGGCTTAATAAACTTAAAGCAATTACAAGGTAAGGAATTATCGTTTAACAACATCCTGGATTTAAATTCTGCCTTTGAGTTAGTAAAAGAGTTTAATAATCCGGCAGTAGTGATTGTAAAGCACAATAACCCTTGTGGCGTAGCCGAGGATAAGAGCTTGGGCAAGGCATTTTTAGCAGCCCGGAAGTGCGATCCGCTTTCGGCATTCGGCGGCATTGTGGCCTTAAATAGAAAACTCGATTTAAAGACCGCCAAGATTATTGCCAAAAGTGGATTCTTGGAATGTATCATTGCTCCGGGAATTGATAAAGGCTCCGAGGATTTGTTTAAGGATAAAAAGAATCTGCGTTTATTGGAATTGCCCGAGCTGGAACCTATTAATGAGCCGGAATTTAAACGCGTCAGTGGCGGGCTTCTGCTTCAGGATAAAGATTTAGCCACGCTGGATGCCAGCAATCTTAAGGTAGTCACCAAAAAGAAACCCAGCAAAAAAGAGATGGAGAGCCTTATCTTTGGCTGGAAAGTAGCCAAACATGTAAAGTCGAACGCGATTGTATTAACCCAGGGCAGGAAAACCATAGGTATTGGCGCGGGGCAGATGTCCAGGGTTGATTCAGTGATGCTCGCTAAGAAGAAAGCATTAAGTTCAACCAAAAATTCTTGTTTAGCTTCAGATGCATTCTTTCCGAAAGAAGATGCGGTAATAGTTGCTGCCAAAGCAGGCGTAAAAGCCATTATTCAGCCCGGTGGTTCAATTGCCGATGAGGCAATAATCAAGGCCTGCGATAAGCACAAAATCTCGATGGTCTTCACCGACATCAGGCATTTCAGACATTAATCCGTTATCCGGTTAGCCTGTTATCCTGTTAAGCGGGCAACTGGCAAACTGGCGAACAGGCAAACGGAAAAATGACCTACCCTGAAACCATCCGATATTTAGAATCCTTTATTAACTACGAGAAAATTCCTGCCTATCCCTATAAGGAATCTTTAAAATTAGAACGCATCAAGGATTTTTTGACCATGATAAATAATCCGCAAGATTCCCTGAAATGTATTCATGTCGCGGGGACAAAAGGTAAAGGCTCAACCTGCGCCTTCCTTACCTATATATTACGGGAAGCCGGCCACAGAGTAGGGCTATATACTTCTCCGCATTTGTCGGATTTTAGGGAACGCATCAGAGTTTTAGGCGCAAGGCGCGAAGGCAGGCAAGGCGCAAGGCGCGAATTTGAGGGGATGATTTCGAAAGATGAGCTAATGGAGCTAGTGGTAAGGTTAAAACCCACAATTGATGAATACAATAAGCATTCAAAATACGGCCCGCTTTCTTTTTTTGAGGTTTATACAAGTTTGGCTTTTATTTATTTTAAAGAAAAAAAGGTTGATTTTGCGGTTTTGGAAACTGGCCTCGGTGGTCGACTGGATGCCACCAATGTTGTTAAGCCTTTGGTCTGTGCCATCACGCCCATAAGTTATGAGCATACCCAGAAGTTAGGTAATACCTTAAGGGAGATTGCAACGGAGAAAGCAGGAATTATTAAGGTTCAAGGTTCAAGGTTCAAGGTTCAAGGTTCAATAGTTATTACGGCGCCGCAGGAGGAGGAAGTCAGGAAGGTAATCAGGAATAAGTGTAAACAAGTAGGGGCAAAGTTGTATGAAGTAGGCAGGGATGTAAGTTATAGGGTTCATGGTTCAGGGTTCATGGTTCAGGGTCTAGCAGGAAGATATACGGACTTGAGGATAAGGCTATTGGGCAAGCATCAATTGATCAACGCAACCGTGGCAGCGGGTGTAATTGAAGCGTTACGTAATTATAACATTAATGTAAATGTTGATTCTATAAGGGCTGGCCTTTATAATACTGTTTGGCCAGGAAGATGCGAGGTCGTATCGAAAAATCCTCTGGTAGTTTTGGATGGCGCGCAGAATGTCGCCTCTGCCAAAGTTTTAAAAGAAACAATAAAAGAAAATTTTTCCGCCGAATCCGCCGTAGGCGGAGAAGGTGGAAAATATAAAAAATTAATTTTGGTTTTGGGTATTTCCAGTGATAAGGATATAAAGGGAATATGTCAGGAACTCTGTCCTTTGGCAGATGAGATTATTTTAACGCAAGCAAGTAATCCCCGGGCAGCGTGTGTAGATGATATCGAAAAAATTATCAGGGCACAGGGCACCTGCCTGCCGGCAGGCAGGACAGGGCACAGGGCACAGGTTATTAAAAGTAAAAATGTAAAAGAAGCAAAGGAAAGAGCATTGCATATAGCTAAAAAAGAAGATTTGATTTTGGTAACCGGGTCGCTGTTTGTGGTGGGTGAGGCGCGAGAATTTTTTTAGCGGGTCCTGTCCCCGCCAAAGGCGGGGTCACCCTCTAATAACTTTATTACACCGCGTAGGTGTAAAATGGGTAAATAAAAAGGAGGAATGATGGAGAAGAAAAGGTCAGTGGGAGTAATAATTTTTAGTATCTTATATATCTTAGTAGGACTACTCTTTATATTAATGATGCCTTTGTTTTCTATCTTTTATCTTATTACTGGTATCGGAGTTTTTCTGCTTAAAGCTTTCGCAAGATATTTAGCAATTACTGTATCGCTTTTTGGGATTATTATCAGTATAATAAGCGCTGTTGGCTTATTGCAAAGGAATTTACAGCAGACCCCCGCCCTTAGAATAGTTATTGCTGTAATACTAACTTGTTTATTTCATCTGAGTGCTATTTATTTTTTTACCCGTCCCAAAGTAAAAGAACAGTTTAAATAGGATTTGATATGCGTAATCCAAATTTATTTGATACTATTGCCGCCATTGCTACGCCCATTGGTGAATCGGGTATTGGGATTGTGCGCATCAGTGGCAAAGATGCGCTAAAAATTGCGGATAAGATTTTTGTGGCTAAGGATGACAGGAAGCCATCGACTTTTAAGACCTATACTACTCACTACGGCTGGATTGTTTCAGGGCGCAGGGTTCAAGGCGCAGGGCACAAGTTAAAGTTAAAAGACATGTGCCTTGAGCCTTATGCCTTGAGCCAAGAGTTTATTGACGAAGTTATATTAACCGTGATGCGTGCACCAAAAAGTTACACTAAAGAAGACATCGTCGAGATTAACTGTCACGGCGGGATTGTGGCATTGCGTAGAGTTTTAGATTTAGTTTTAGAAAACGGCTGTCGTTTGGCTGAACCCGGAGAATTTACCAAACGCGCTTTTCTAAACGGAAGGATTGATTTAGCCCAGGCCGAGGCGGTTTTAGATATTATCCGTGCTAAAACTGATTCTGCTTTAAAAATAGGCCTAGAGCAATTAAAAGGAACCCTGTCAGAAAGAATAAACCATTTAAGGAAGGCGTTATTAGGCATACTTACGATTTTAGAGGCAAATATTGATTTTCCTGAGGAAGAAATCGGTTCGGTTAATCTAAGGCAGATTGGTGAAAGGTTGCACAAGATAAATAATGCGTTAAAAAATATTTTAGAGACTGCAAAGCACGGCCGGATATTTCGTGAGGGTATCCATGTAGTTATTTGTGGTAAGCCTAATGTGGGGAAATCTTCACTTTTAAATGCCCTGTTAAAACAGGAACGTTCTATTGTTACGCCCGTGGCTGGCACAACCCGCGATACCATTGAAGAAATTATTGACATAAAAGGTATCCCCATAAGGATTGTAGATACCGCGGGTATCATTGAACCACGTGATTTGGTAGAAAAGAAAGCAGTGCAGCGCTCAAAAAGGTGTATTGATTTAGCGGATTTAGTAATTTTAATGTTTGACGGAAGTAAAAGATTGGCTAAAGAAGACGAAACCCTGATTAAGAAGTTAAAGAAAAAGTCCGCTTTGGCAATTATAAACAAGATAGACCTAAAGCAAAAGATTGAGAAAGATAAGATTTTAAAAAGATTCAAAGATGTAATTGATGTATCGGCAAAGAAACTAAAAAATATAAATCTTTTAGAAGACGCAATCGCTAATTTAGTATACGGTGGTAAGATTAATAGCTCTGAATCGGTGATGGTTAGTAATCTTCGACATATCGAAACAATCAAGCAGGCGCAAAAACTTATTGCGCAAGCCTTAAATTCATTAGATAATAAGTTACCTTTAGAGTTTATTGCCCAGGATATTAAGGATGCCTTAGGGCATTTGGATGAGATATTGGGCAAGAGATTTTCTGAAGACCTGTTAGATAAAATATTTAGTGAGTTTTGTATAGGCAAATAGTTAAAATGGAATAAGTCACGGAGGAGATGGTGGATAAGAAAAAAATTGAAAAAGCAATTAGAGAGATATTAGCGGCAATAGGCGAAGACCCCAAAAGAAAAGACCTGCAGGATACGCCCCGACGCGTCGCCGAGATGTATGAAGAGATATTTTCCGGTATTCACCAAGACCCCCGGAAAGAATTGGAGGTTATTTTAGACCAGAAACACGATGAGATTATTTTGCTTAAAGGGATTCCTCTCTATTCGGTCTGTGAGCACCACCTTCTTCCTTTCGTAGGTAAGGCGCACATTGCCTATATTCCCAAACAAGGCCGCGTTACGGGTTTAAGTAAAATTGCGCGCCTGGTAGATGTTTTAGCCAAACGGCCACAGGTCCAGGAGAGATTAACCACTCAGATTGCCGAGATAATTATGTCTAAATTAAAACCTCAAGGCTGTATGGTGGTTATTGAGGCAGAGCATTTGTGCATGTCTTTTCGCGGCGTAAAAAAACCCGGCACCCTGACCGTAACCTCTGCAGTCAGAGGCATATTCAAAAAAAACGAGAAGACCCGCGCCGAGACATTAGCCTTAATTAAGCCATAGAACTGGGAAAGGAATATAAGAATGAAAAAGTTCGTTAGTTTATTTTTATTCGCCATATTTTTATCCGGTTGTGCCACGTATAAATTCCAGCGCGGCCAAGAGCCGTATAATAAAGGGTATGTGGTTTCAAGAGATGATTATGCCATTTTAGAATATACTATTGGTAAAGATAATAATGTACCTGATCTTAAGGGAGCCCAAGAGCGTTTTAATCGCCGCAGAAAAATCGTCGAGCACTACTACAAGAAGATGGGGTATATTGAGAATCATTTTAAGATGACTTTTTGGGACCCGCCGATTATATTTGCCAAGTTTTTCAAAGGAGTATTACGCCTTCCTTTTGTTGCCATTTCAGATTATAGATATGAACATAACCCTAAATATAAAGAAAGAATCCGCAGAATTGAAGACGAAGAAGATAGGCGCGAAGAGGAGCGCATCAATAAACTCAAAGGCCAATTAAATATGTACATTCAGCAGGATATGGCCTCTGAATTAGAAATAAAGGAGTTAGAAAAAGGAAAGATAACTAAGCCTGCCGAGGGAATTATCACCGAAACGCTAACACGTATAGAACAGGAAACCAAACAAGCGCCTCAAGAAGAATTAGTTCAATCTCTAACGGTAGAGCAGCCTTTTATTCCCGCAGAAGAAAAACCAAAAACCTCGGCTGAAAAAAAAGTAAAAGTTCCGCGGGCACGGCGCATAGTTTCTTCTCATCAGCCGCTGGCAATAATTATCGCCAAACCCACTAAAGGGTTTTCTCCTTTAAGGGTACATTTCTATGGTTATAAATCTTACGCCCCCGGCAGAAAAATAGTTTCTTATTCCTGGGATTTTGGAGATGGTGATACTTCTAGCCAGGCGAATCCTATCAATACTTACTATAGCGGTACATTTGCACCCCAAGACTTTACGGTTACCTTGACTGTTCAGGATAATCAAGGTAATACTGCCCAAGCCGCGGCCACAATCGAAGTCTTGAATAAGTAAGATTAAGATATAATAAGAGGCAATTTCTAAAATAAATTTGAAAAAAAATCGTATAATTAATATTTCAATTTCTGTAATCTCTGTTTTTATTATATTGGCCGGTGCGGAAATTATTATGCGCTTTGCCTGGAAGATGAGCGGCTGGGTGGAGCGGCCAATATACAAGAGGAGCATCAACCCTTATCTACGTTACGAACTCCTCCCCGGAATAAAATTTTACAATTTATCTATAAATTCTGACGGATTCCGCGGCCCAGAATATTCTATCCCTAAGCCTGCCAACACATTCCGTATAATTATGTTGGGAGATTCGGAAACTTTTTCATATATGCTCCCCCAGAGCGATACATTAGCTTCCCAGTTAGAAAATTTATTAAATCAGAAATCTTCTTCATTACATTATGAAGTTTTTAATTTCGGAGTAGAGGGTTATGGCACCTTGCAGGAATTAGAGCAGCTTAAGGCCAAAGGCCTAAAATATAACGCTGACCTGATTATTTTAAATTATGTTTTAAATGATCCTGAGCCAGGCGAGTATTATTTTAATAAGACTCGCCTTATGCGCCATAGCGCCTTGGTGCGTTATTTTTCCTATCGGATAAAAAAAGCACTGATCAGGAGAGAAAGAAAAAAATTAGGCATTAAGACCGAAATTGACAATTATTACTATTATCATCAACCTAAATATTTTATCCCTACCAAAAAAGCGATCTTGGAGATGGCAGATATTGCTCGCCGGCAAAGCAGAAAACTGGTCGTAGTGATTTTTCCTGCCTCCAGTATTATGGTAAAGGACTTTAAAGAAAATTATCCTTATCAAGCCCTGCATACCCTTATAAAAAGCATAGATTCAGATAATATCATTTTTATTGATTTAATCGAAGAATTTAACCGCTTAAGGCTTACCCCGCAGGAGGTAGCCATAAATTATATTTATGATGAAAGCCATAAAAATGCCTCTGCGCTGCGCGTCTCGGCCCAATATATCTATGACCTCTTAAAGCCCAATCAACTTATCCCTAAATAAAGAAACTCCATTCTCAAGCCAACCCCGCTTTTCCCTTCATATATCTTGACCGTCTACTATTAATGTTATATAATTTTACTATTATAGGATATTAAGGACAATTTAAGGAGTATGCCGGTGCCGGAGAAAAATAAACTGGGCGAGATATTAATCTCCTGGAATTTGATTACGCCACAAGACTTAGAATCCGCCTTAAATGAACAAAAAGAAAAAGGCGGCTTCCTGGGGCAAATTTTGGTTAATAAAGGCCTGGTTAGTTCTGCGGATATATCCCGCGCTTTACAGCAGCTCTCGTCAAAGATTGATGAAAAGGCAGAATTAAGCCAGATGTTGGTAGCGGATAAGATAATTACCGAAGAGCAGCTGAAGGCAGTTTTAGATAGGCAAAAGACTACCAAAAAGAGTTTAGATGATACCTTATTAGAATTAGGTTTTGTTACCCCCGAGCAGATTGCCCAAACTTTTAGCCGCCATTTAGGCCTCCCCTTTATCCGGGTCTCCGATTACGAGATTAAGTTAGAAACCTTGCAGCTTTTACCCGAGAACATTATCCGCAACTATCAGGTCATTCCTATAAAATTAGAACAAAATATACTTTCTCTGGCGATGGCCGACCCTTTAAACCTTATTGCTTTAGATGAGATAAAATTGGCCTCTAAATACCAGATAGAACCGACGATTGCCACCAAAAAAGAAATCCAAGGCATAATCGAACGCTATTTTAATTTACAGCAAATGACTAAACAGATACTTTCGGATATACGCCTGGATAAGGCAGCTGATGATGTGTCTGTTACTCAGCTTGTGGATAGGATAATCCAGGGAGGTATCAATTCCCGTGCCAGCGATATCCATTTAGAGCCGCGGCATCCCCAGATGCGCGTACGTTTTCGTATCGACGGAATCCTGCATGATATCGCCACCATTCCTAAATCCATAGAGGCATCTTTGATTTCGCGCGTCAAAGTCTTAGCGGATATGGATATTACCGAACACCGCCGGCCTCAGGACGGGCATATATCTTTCAAATTTAGTGAAAAAGATTATGATTTAAGAGTAGCTTCCACTTCTACCATTGCGGGCGAGAAAGTAGTACTTAGAATCTTAGATAAAACCGGGATGCTTTTAGGGCTAAATGAACTGGGCCTCTCTTCTAAAGACCAAGATTTTTTTAAATCGCTTATTTCCCGGCCCTATGGGATTATTCTGGTTACCGGACCGACGGGTTCAGGCAAGACTACAACCTTATACGCGGTATTGAGTCGAATAGATACTTTAAGCAAAAATGTCGTGACTATTGAAGATCCCGTAGAATATAGACTGGAAGGTATAAATCAGACCCAGGTTAATCCTGCTGCCAATATTACCTTTGCTAATGGCTTACGTTCTATCTTAAGGCAAGACCCGGATATAATTATGGTGGGCGAGATAAGAGATTTAGAAACTGCGACTATTGCCATACATGCGGCACTCACCGGACACCTGGTTTTTTCCACCCTGCATACCAATGATGCGTCTTCGGCCATAACCCGGCTGATGGATATGGGCGTTGAGCCATTTCTTATTTCTTCTTCAGTGATTGGCGTAGTGGCCCAGAGATTGGTGCGGATGGTCTGTTCGGAATGTAAAGAGGCCTACGCGCCTATTCCCGGGATAATTAAAGAACTGGGTTTAGAGAAATATTCGGGAAAAGCAGCATTCTATCGCGGTAAAGGCTGTCAGCATTGCCTACAGACTACTTATCGGGGCAGAACTGGTGTTTTTGAAGTAATGAAGGTTTCCGATAAAATCCGCGAGCTCATTCTCCAAAAGCAACCCGCGACCAAGATTAAAGAGGCTGCTATTGGAGAGGGTATGACCGCGCTTAAAGAGGCAGCCTTGGAAAAGGTTATTCAAGGCGTTTCTACTCCGGAGGAAATTAAGCGGGTAATCTTTGCCTCTTAAGGTATAAACTATGGGATATTTTGCTTACTTAGCTCAAGATGCCCAAGGAAAAGAAACAAAAGGAATCTTAGAGGCAAAGAATAAACTTGAAGCCGAGACAAAAGTCAGGCAGTTAGGTTTATATATAAGTTGGGTTAGGCCAGAGCACCGTTTTCGAGAAAAATGGGAACTGATGGGAATAAGTAAGCTGGACCTAGCTATATTTAGCCATCAGTTTTCCGTGATGATTTCCAGCGGCATTCCTCTTCTTAGGGCATTGAAGGCGTTGGCAGAGGAGACAGACAATAAAAGGTTCCGGACAATAATCAATAAAATAAGATTGGACGTAGAGAATGGGGTGAGCTTATCCAGCGCCTTTGCTAAACACCCCAAGGTCTTCTCTAATTTTTTTGTCAGCCTGATTAAGGCAGGTGAGTCAGCAGGGGTGTTGCCAACGGCATTAAATAGATTAGCAAATTATTTTGAGAAAGAAGAGGATTTAAGGAAAAAGGTTGCCTCTAGTTTTGCTTACCCGATTATAGTAAGCCTTTTTGCGGGCGGGGTAGTGAGTTTTTTGCTAATATTTATTGTTCCGGTATTTCGTTCAGTGTATAAGACCTTAAGGATTAATTTGCCCGGCCCAACCATTGCCCTGATTACTTTAAGCAATGCCTTGATTAAATTCTGGTGGCTTATCTTGCTGTTAAGTGGTTTTATCTATTATCTTTTTAGAATATCAAAAAAAAATGAAATATTTGCCTTGGCTTTAGATAAGCTTAAATTAAGGCTCCCGATATTTGGGCAACTTAACCGTAAGGTAGCACTGTCACGTTTTGTGCGCACGCTCTCGACATTAATCGGAAGCGGCCTTACCTTAAATTCTTCTTTGGGCATTGTAAAGGAGGTGGTAGGTAATCGTTTTATGGGCAATACCGTAGAATTAATCCAGAGGGATATAAATCAAGGAAGGCCAATATCCGATTCTTTAAAGGGCCAGGAATTTTTCCCTCCCATTGTCTCTCAGATGATTTCTGTAGGCGAAGAAAGCGGAAATTTAAATGTCATGCTGGATAAATGCGCGGATTTTTTGGATGAGGATATTGATGCGTTGATAAAAAGTTTAGTGGTAAAATTGGAACCCAGCTTGACTTTTTTTCTGGCGGTTTTGGTAGGGTTTATTGCCTTGGCAATATATCTACCGATGTTTGACCTTATCCGTCAAATAAGCAAATAAGAGAGGAGGTGAAGATAGATGTTTAAGAAAAGAGGCTTTACCTTGGTAGAGGTACTTTTGGTTATCGTAATTATTGGTATCTTGGCGGCGATAGTTATACCCAGAATAACCTATTCTAAAACCGAGGCAGAGAAGTCAGCTTGTAAGGCTAATGTAGCAGCCATGAATTCCCAAATAGAGCTATATCATATGCAAACGGGGAATTGGCCAGCAGCCTTGGGTGATTTGGTTACTGATGATTATATTGATGAGCTTCCCACCTGTCCTTTTGGTACAGCTTATGATTATGGCGCTGCGACGCACCGTGTGGCCAAACATACGCATTAATTCTTCAATTTAGGCGGGAATTGTTGTCTCGCCTAAGGCGTTATATTATTATATGTATGGCAAGAAGAGGGCCTTTACTTTAACCGAGGCAGTATTGACCATTGTGATCATGGGGATTTTAGCAGTGGTGATACTGCCTCATTTTGTAAATGAAGGTTTTGTCGGCGGTTTAACCCTGCGCAGCGCTACTTCCGGAATTACTGCGGATATAAAATATACCCGGCAATTAGCGCTAACTAATTCTGGCCATTACCTCATTAAATTCGATTTTAATCAGAGAGAATATAATATCTACAAAGACGATATCCTGCCGGGGAATCAAGTTGGCGAGGTAAAAAAAATCTCATCAGATATCGCCTTGTCCGGCACTGACCAGTTTGATTTTTATCCTCTGGGAAATTGCTTATTTAGCGGAGAAGGCCTGTCTCTTTCTTTGAGCGCAAATCAATACAGAATAATAGTTGAGCCGCCATCAGGAGCAGTGGTAATTGAAAAAATATCTTAAGAAAAAAATCTCAAAATTTTATGGCTTTACTCTTTTGGAAGTATTAGCGGCTTTGATGATTTTATCTGTAGCTCTAATTCCAATAATAGCTTGGGTGCCGGCAAGTATCCAGGCTAAACTAAAAGTAGAACGCAAGACCATCGCCATATTTTTGTGCCAGGCTAAAATAGAAGAGCTGCGCCCTGGAATCATCAATAATTTTAACGCCGATTATCAAGTAGATGCAGCTGCTTTTGTCGCTCCTTATCAAAATTTTCGCTACAGCGTAACCGATAATTTAAATCCTGACCTAAAAACAATTTCCGTAAAGGTATGGCATATTGAGAATACTCAAGATGAGACGGTTTTTTATACCCAGATTGCCGGAAGATAGAAGCCTTACCCAGCCTCGCGCAGGAGCAGGGTTTACATTAGCGGAGGCCTTGTTTACCATAGTCATCCTCGCCTTGGTTATGGTGGCCATGACGCCTTTTATCCGCACTGTTTATATTACCTGGAATTTAGGTGACAGAAAAACCGAACTCCAGCAGAATTCGCGGGTAGGCCTGGAGATGGTGTCGCGTTTGATTAGGCAGGCAAAGAGAATAACCGGAATTCCTGTTTCAGGAAGCGGCGATTTTGTAAAGTTAAGAGATGCGCAAGATACCCAGACAATTATATTTTATCATAATATCCCTACCTCTCCCTATTATATAGGCCAGGTAGGTTTGATTAGAGAAAATGATTTGGTCATGCGCACCATCGCTAATACCGTAAATAATGTTCTCTTGGCCAAATCTTTAAATAATTTTAATCTCGATTTTAAAGATAGCGCCGGACAGGTAGCCACAAAACCCTATAATGTTAGTTCTCTGGATATATCTATGGGCCTTACCGATGCCGAAGGCCTCATTCCCGATACAATAGACGTTTTTTCTACTGTCTCTATAAGACCGGAAGCCAGAATAAGCCGACCGGCTTGGGTGGCAGCAGGTAGTTATGTAGTGGAACTATCCACCGATGATTGGATAGCCGGCTTTTCCAATCCCAATGCTGTTTCGGTAAACAGTGTTTTATTGGTAAATGGCAAAGAGACGGTCTGGGTAGCGGATACTGGTGCTAGCCGTATTCGGCGGATTTACTACAATGGCGCTAATTGGGCTTTTGATACTCTCGCTGGATTTGCTAATCCTTGCTCTGTATCCGTGAATCCCAATGAGACGATTAACAATAGAGAAACCTGCTGGGTAGCAGATACTAACAATAATCGTGTCTGTCGTATTTATTGGAACGGCTCTGCTTGGGTTTATGATGCTATTACTGGTGGCTCGGGAAATACTAGATTCTCTAGCCCTAATTCTGTATCCGTGAATCCTAATGAGATAGTAAATGGCAGGGCAACTTGCTGGGTGGCTGATACTGGCCGTCATCGTGTCCGGAGGATTTATTGGAACGGCTCTGGCTGGGCCTTTGATAGTCTGACCGGATTTTCTAGCCCTAATTCTGTATCGGTGAATCCTAATGAGATAGTAAATGGCAGGGCAACCTGCTGGGTAGCGGATACAAATCGAATAAGGAAGATTTTTTGGTCAAGCGCTAGTTCTAACTACGCATATAATACCTTAAATATGGGGCCGGGTTCTGTCCCCGTTTCTGTTTCCGTGAATACTGCTGATGGTACCTGCTGGGTAGCTAACTCCGGTCAAAGTCCTGTCAATGGTAATAGGGCGGTGAAGCTTTCAGGCCCTGGAACTTCCCCCATTTCTATTTTATTTACCGTTACGGGCTTTTTGCAGCCGAATTTTGTTTCGGTTAATCCTGCGACAGGCGAGTGCTGGGTAGCGGATACAGGCAATAACCAGGTAGTAAGATTAGATTCGGATGGTAATGAAGAATTCAGGATAGATGGTTTTACTAACCCCTTAGCTGTAGCCAGTTCACCATAATGAAGAATAAAGGCATGGCATTATTATTAGCTTTATTTACTTTAACCATTACCTCTTTGTTGGTGGTTGCCTTTTTAGAACTTACTACTACCGATTTACAGATTACCAGCAATCATTTCGATAAAAATCAGGCGCTTTATATAGCTGATGCTGGAGTTGAATATGCTATTTCTCAATTAAAAAACAATAGAAGCTGGAGCGGGACTCCCGGGCCGATAGAGTTTCCCGCAGGTTCAGGTAATACTTATAGCGTGACTTATACTTCAACTTCTGGTAAGATTGTTTCTGCAGCCAGATTAAGTTCTGGCCCGCAAGTTACATTACAAGCCAAGGTTAACGTAAGAGGCAACACTTTTCCTTACAACGTTAAGATAATATCCTGGAGAGAGCTTTAATGGAAAGTATATTGGGTTTAGAGCTTGCAGAAGATAGAATCAGGGTTTTGGAAATCGGTAAGACACAAAACGGTTTGGAACTCCTGCGTCTAGATAAGATAAATTTATCCGCACCAGGCATAAAAGAAGGGATTATTGCAGGGCCTAAACTTATTGCCGAGAGGATATCCGCATTCTTAAAAGAGAATAATATTTCTACCAGAAAGGCCGTCGCCCTGATTAAGCCTCCCCATGCCTTTACGCGGATAATCCGTTTACCTTATAATCTTTCCGATGACCAGATCCGCCTTAACTTAGAGGCAGAGCTTAATCAATACCAGCAATTTACCGATAAGGAGATGGCAATTGATTTTAAGAAATTAGAAGAAATAAGCGAAGAAGGCATAAAAAAAGTAAACGTTCTATTTACGGCTACATTTAAGGCGTTAAGCGGCTCGTATTTGAAAACATTAGAATTGGCAGGCTTAGATTTAGTAGGCATAGATGTATCTATGCTCAGCATTATGCGGGCCCTGGACGAAATAGATTTAAAATCCTCTTCATTAGAGGTGACTTTGCTGATGTTAATCACGCAAAAATATTTAGAGATGTGTATCCTTAAGGGAAACCGGCCGCGGTTCTTACATTCCGTAGAGATAGATACGGATGATTTAGATAGGGATAGGGCTGATTTTATTGACCGGCTTGTATCCGCAATTAAATTAATGGTGAATTTCTATCAGGCAAGATTTATTCAGGGCGAAGAGATAACCCGCATTATCATTAATCCCTGGGAGGCCAGGTATAATCAAATCCATGCGTTGCTACAGGAAAAGTTACCCCAGATTCCCATTCAACTTTCTAACCCTTTAAGTAAAATCTATATCGATAAAGATAAATCCATAGATTTAGATGAGCTAAGATTTGCCTTTTCCGGCCTGTTGGGAGCTACTTTAAGGCTGGAAGATAAAGCCCAGCCCTTTAATTTAAATCTATTAACAGAGCAAAAGACCCAGAGAGAATACCGCTTAAATCAAATTTACTTATTATTTATCTCGCTTACTTCTATATTAACCATAGCGGTTATTTCTTTAAGTTGGGTTGTTTTAAAGATCAATATTTTGCAAAAGAAGATAACCCGTATTGATTCTTTACTGGGGCAGCCATCCCCCGAATTAAATAAGGCTGTGTCTCTCAAAGAAAAAAGGGATATTTTGCAGAAACAAATTAAAGAAGCTTCCCTAATTACCCAGCAGTTAAAAAATCCGCTTTATTTTCAAGATATAAGTAAGGCTATGGTTTTGACCCCCGAAGATTTATGGCTGACCGATATTAATCTGGAAGAACAGAATAAAAATTTAGTTTTAACGGGAGAGTCTAATACAGAAAAGGCCATATTTAATTATATCTCTAGCCTTACAGGCAGCGGTTATTTTGAGGCGGTAGAACTGATTTCTTCTAAGGGCGAAGCCCAGAGCAGAAAATTTATCATTCGATGTACGACAAAATAAAAATTTTAAAAGAAAAGATTAAAGGCGCGCAAATCTTATTTAAAAAGATTCCTAAAGAAAAGGGAATCTTAGGAATAGTTTTAGTATTATTAATCGGTTTTCTTTTATATCAATCCTTTATCGCTATACAGATAAAAAAATTAAAGGCGATAGATTTTCAATTTACTTCCCAAAAAAAGTTAATAGATTTTTACAATCAGATTATCAAAGACGCCAATATCTTAAATAATGAGCTGACAGAGAAAGAGAATGATTTTGCGCAGATAAGGCAAGGGTTTGTGGACGAAGAAGAACTCTCTAATTATTTTGCCGATTTTAGGGCCCTGGTAAAGGCATATAATTTACAGGTAGCTTCTTTAGATTTTCAACCCCAGGAGAATATTATAGATTCAAACAGAGAACCGCTTACTTATTATCAGAGATTAAAATTCAGTGTTTCTCTAAAAGGAGATTATTTTAATCTCATGTCCTTACTCTATAAATTGGAACAGGGCAGCTCGAGGTTCGAGATTAATTCCGTACGTATAAAACAGAAGAACGCGGATCCCCCCGATTTAATCATGGATATGGAGGCCGCTATTTATATATTGATGAAAAGGGGTTAAAATGAAAATACAAAAATTAATATTAATATGTATCATAGCATCCGCTTTATTTTTGCTGGGTTGTAATAAACCCCGTGTTCCAAAGAATTCTCAGGCGGCATCTCCTAAAAAAATAAAATCAGAGCAATTAGAAAGGCAAGGGGCAGCGTCTTTATTAAAGGAATTAAAACAAAAGAATCCTTTTCGGCCTGACCATTCTAGCGGATTGGCCCAAGAGCCTAAAGTGGACACTGGTCTAAAGGGAATAATCTGGGATAGCCAGAAACCTTTCGCGCTTATCGGTGATAGCGTAGTTGGCGAAGGAGACACAGTAGACGGTAAGATAGTGATGAAGATAAATGAAGACTCAGTTATTTTAGATAATAATGGAAAAGAAGAAGTTCTGACGCTTGAGTTAACGTCGAAATAAATCAATTTAAGGAGCGCTATTAATGGAGAATAAAAGGGCTAACGAAGAAAGACGCAGGGATTTACGCCTGGATATGGCAAAACCATTTATGCTCAGATTACAAATTAAAAAACAAAAAGGGCTATTTAAGTTACGGCCTAAAGAGGTCTCTGCTGCAGAGAATATGAGCGTAGGCGGCATCTCTATAGAATTGCCCACCTTAGATCAAAGACAAATAGAGAGGATCATTAAAGGTCAGGACGAATTAATTTTAGAATTAGATATACCGCGTTTTAAGAAACCCCTTAAGGCTGCAGGAAAAATTGTCTGGCTGGAAAAAAGAGATAGAAAGGGCAGGACCGTTTATATGGCGGGCCTTTCTTTCCGGGATTTAAAAGAAAAAGATAGAGAAAAACTATTATTGCAGTTAATTAACCTTTGTTTGAAAAGCAGGGTAAATATTTAAATCTCCTAAATTTGCTTCCTCTCAAAAAACCGCTTCTGGTTATCGCTTGGTTATATATGTTCAGAGGGCTTGGCAAAGAGATACCCTTGTCCGTATTCTACGCCGAGCGAGAGCAAGGTTTTATATTCTTCTTCGGTTTCTATCCCTTCGGCGATAAGATGGCTATTCACTTTTTTGGTTAAGTCAGCAATAACCTGTATAAGGCTACCCTTTATCCCATCCGCATTAACGTTGCGAACTAAACCCATGTCTACTTTGATGAATTCAGGCTTAAGCTCGGCAATCGCCTTTAAGCTGGAGTAGCCTTCTCCCACATCATCTATAGCCACTTTGGCTCCCAAAGATTTAAAATAACCCAGGTCAGCGGATAACTTCGCAAAATTCTTGACACAGGTACGCTCGGTAATTTCGATGCAGATTTGATGGAGGGAAAGCGTCGAATCTTTTAAAAAATCCAGATTCTTAAAATACTCTTTATCCAGAACAATGGGGTCGGTATTGAGAAACAAAAGCTGATTGGGAGAGAGAAAGGCCGCCTTCTTTGCTGCCAGGTTTAGGCAGATTCTATCTAACTCGGGAAACATATTTTCTTCGTTAGCTAGGGCGAAAAGATCAGCCGCATTTTCAAGAGGGCTTCCTAAGGGGCCGCGGGTCAAGGCCTCGTAGCCGATGGGTTGCCGCGTAGAGAGAACTACAATAGGTTGGTAGAGTGTCCGTAGATTTTTCTCATTGATGATTTTTCCTAATTCCAGGATTTTTTTATTTCTTTCCTGCTTTGCTTGGGAAGTTATCTCCGGAGAGGTTTCTCTGAGAACGGCCCTTATCCGGGCAAGGATTTCTTCGAACGGAAATTGTTTACCTATATAATCGGTTACTCCTAAATTGAACGCCTCTACTTTATCAAAGGTTCTATCCTTGCAGGTGAGCATAATTATCGGTATAGATAAAGAAAGGTCGTTTTCTTTAAGGCGCCTGCAAACTTCATGTCCGTCCATCCTGGGCATCATTAGATCTAAGAGAATGAGGTCTGGTTTAAGAAGGGCTTTTTCTAATCCCTCTTCTGGAGTAGAAGCGGTAATCACGCGGAAGTTGGTGTTCTCCAGAAAAAAACGCATCATTTCCATAAAGTCAGGTTCATCGTCAATTATCAGGATAAGTTTTTTAGTTTCCATCTATTGCCTCTTAAGTGCCTCAGAGTAGATAGATTTAGTATCTGGTAGTGTATTTCAGGTATCAACAGATAGCAAGCCCTTAACAACCGACCACTATAGTATACTTGAAAAAAATAAAAGTTACAATAAAAATCAATTCTCATCCGCCTCCATCATGATTTTTGGCTCAGGTATAAACGTTTAAGGGGATTAGGCGAGGCAATTGGGAGTGCAGCCGTTTTTTAGTTCTTTTAATATAGTTTTATGAATATATCGAAAATGGAAAAAAGAAACAAGATTGATTTATTGCCTGTCGGTAATTATTTTTTCTGGAGCAAATCATTTATCTCGGCAAGTTTTCTCCAAATCCTATCAAGGCTTCTAAGTAAGCGGCGCAGATTAAACGAGATGTCGAAGATAATCGCCAGGATAAAAAGATACGCAATCCCCGTAAGCATATCATTGCCCATATTTCGCCTCCTTATGTTAATAAATTTAATTATACCACGAAACAAACAAAAATTCTTAAGTTATCTTTGCTCCTCTGACTGCCCTAAAACCCTTATCATTCTGAAAGAGAAGTGGTATAATAAGTGAGGCCATTCCCCTTCTTGCTTTCGTCCCGTGAAATGCAAGGCATTTCCGGGATTGAATCCCCGAAATCGCTTCGCGATTTCAGGGGACAAGAAAGTAGGGGCATGCGGTCGAACTTACCCCCACCGTTTTGTTTCGCTTTTGGTGAAGCAAAGCGAACCAAAACGAAACAGTGGGGGTTAAATTCGCCCCGCTGCTTCGTTTTGCTTCGCTAAACGAAGCAAAACGGCGGGGCTCATTAAAGGAGGGGTTATGAAGAGCAATAAGGTAAAGATAGGATTTGCAATATCTTCAATTGTTCTATTCATTTTGCTTACAGTGGCAAACAGGCCGTTGCGGGGGCAGGAATATAATTTTGAGGCTGCAATGACAAAAAAGCTTGATCAGATTTTGGAGAATCAAGGAAAAATATTAGAGCAGATAGGGTCTATGAAAGAAACTCTCCGTATTATTCAGATAAGGATTTAGCCGCTGATAATATTCGTAAGCACCCCCAGAAATCTTTATCATATAACTTGTGATTTTATCCGGATTATAGCGGCAGGCCTTGCGGGGTCTGAAAAATACCCGCAGGGGCAGGGGTTCATAATTTAAGTTATACTATAAAAATCTATATGTTTAACTACTTAGCTGTTATATAATAAAAAATAGATAGGTGATATATAATGAAAGGTTTGAGGGAAGGTTCTGGTTTTTTAGAGAAAGAGCTTTATGAAGAATAAACAGTCGATAATTATAATAATTGCAGGGTTTGTTTTCTTGTTCATTACACTATATTTCCTTTTTTTTGTAAGGATTACAGAGAAAAAGTATAATGGGATTATGTGCTACTATATTGCACATAATGTCACATTGCATTCAAAAGGTTTTGAGGATAAAGTAGTTGCGCTCAGAGATTTTGTGCACGAAAATATTCATCCTCTCGAAGGATATCACAACAGGTTAGATACAGTCGCTACCGAAAAGTTAATTTCTGGTATTGGCTGGTGTGATCAACAGGCTAGGGTGTTTATACAGCTAGCTCGCAGCATAGGTATTAAATCTAGATTATTATTTCTACGATCGGAATCAGGGGATTCGCCCCATTCAGTTGCGGAAGCATTTGCACCAGATAATAGGTGGATAATTGTTGACCCAATGTTTAGGCTCGACCTCTTAACTAAAAGTGGCAAACTTGCCAGTCAAGATGATATCAGAAATGACCCTAGTATTATTTCTAATAATAAAAGGGTACGGCTAAGAGCGGAATATGACCCTAGCTGGTCTGATCCTAAGTTTCTAGCTATCTATTCTAATCCCCCCAGCTACATTATGACTAAAAGAGGTATAAAATTTGATTTTTTTAAGAGGATTCCTTTAACATGGATTAGACCAATAGTAAATATTATCCAAGACAGATATTTTAACCAGTTTAAGCAAGGTATAAATGATATATATGAGTTTAGGATGATTAAAGCCCGCGGATATCATCTGTTGGGTTATTATGACAGAAGCGAGATTATGTATAGAGATATAATTAAAAATTCAAATAATTTACAGTTAACATATAAAGCGGAATTTTATTACGCAGTATTGCTTAAAGATAAAGCAAAATACGAAGAAGCAGATAAATATATTAGCGAGACAACAAAAAAAATTCCGCTTAGTCCATATATGCCATATTTGTTAGATGTAAGAGCGCGTATTTTAGAGAAAATGGGGCGATGTGAAGAAACAACGAAATTTTAAAAGAAATGAAATATTCTTTGTTAATTTAAACATTGTCGTGCTAAATTTACCACTGCCTATCTAAGCTCCTATACTGTATTGCCTCTGAGATATGTTCAGCAAGGATATTTTCGGAACAAGCCAAATCCGCAATGGTGCGTGAGACCTTCAACATCTTATCATATGCCCGCGCGCTAAAATTCAATTCTGTCATTCCCATTTTGAGTAATTCACTTTCCTCCTTGCCTAAAACGCAAAACTTTCTCACCTGCTTATGGCTCATTTGGGCGTTGTACGTAATACCTTCATCCTTTCCGCCACAAAACGTGGCGGATCCGCCAAGAATTTTGGCGGAAAATCTTTCTCTTTGAATTGCACGCGCCTTATTCACTCGCTCTTTAATTTGCGCAGAACTTTCCGCAGGCAGATTGCTGGATAGCTCCTGATACTTTGCTGCGGGTACTTCTATGTGAATATCAATTCTATCTAACAGCGGCCCAGATATTTTTGCGCGGTACCTTGCTATTTGGGTGGTTGAACACCGGCAGGGGTTTTTAGGTTGTCCAAACGTTCCGCAGGGGCATCCATGAGATACAGAATACAAACTCCGTAACCCATTGTCTTGTATACACATTTGAAATAGAGATAAATCTTCTTGACTTTAATCCTGCCTATCCCAGAGAGCCAAAATCACTAGGAGAAAAGATTAGGAAAGCGCGTATGGATAAGGGGCTTTTGATAAGGGAATTAGCCGCCCAGCTAGGGGTGACTGAGGATACAGTGATAAATTGGGAGATTAGAGGCAGGAAGCCGGTAGGTAGGAATATGGAGAGGGTAAGGGGATTTCTGTTAGAAAATAACCTTGACAGAAAGGCTTAAATAGTTTATATTATTAGCATATGCCAATAATTAAAAGAGGCTTGCATGTCTAGACCTTGTAGATGCAGAAGAATAAGATGTAATCCTGATACGAACTATTTTAAGCCGCGTGGTATCCCTTTGGATATGCTTGAAGAAATCAATCTTACTCTGGATGAGTTAGAGGCGGTGAGGCTTGCGGATTGGGAAGAACTATATCAGGAGGATGCTGCAAAGAAAATGAATATTTCACGCCAGACCTTCGGCAATATTATAAATTCAGCTCACAAAAAGATAGCGGATGCCCTCTTAAATGCCAAGGCATTAAAGATAGAAGGCGGAACTGTTAAAAGGGTTTAAAGAAAGGAGAAGTAAGATGAAATTATGTATTCCGACAGAAACAAATGAAGGAAAGAGCGCGGTGGTTTATGGTCATTTTGGCAGCGCGCCGTATTTTACACTCGTTGATACTGAGAAAGATTCCGTAGAAGTTATCAATAATGCAAATCAGCATCATGCGCACGGTATGTGTCAACCAATGAATGTGTTAATGGGGAAGAAGATTGACGCCGTGGTTACCGGTGGAATGGGTGCCCGGGCGGTTCAGGGGCTTAATCAGGGTGGGATCAAGGCTTATCGGGCTATCCCAGGAACAGTTGCAGATATTGTCAGTCAGTTTACGAAAGGTGGGCTTGAGGAAATAACCGTACGGAATGCCTGTGCGCAACACGGCTGCCATTAAGGAGTGAAGAATTGTGAAAAAGAGTAAAATCGATGGAATACTTACGCTAATCGCTGGACGTGGAAGCATAATTGTTTTCTTTATCATGGCTTTTGAAGTCATGATAATGATAAGCCCATTTGCGTTCTTTTTTTACTCTGTATTCAATCCGGTATTTAAGTGGTTAAACCAATATACCGCCACAAAATGGCTTACAAGCTTCTTTTTGCCGCACATGATTTTCCCTCCAACCCCGTTCCTTCAAATGGTTCGCATCCTAGGTTCGATATTTTTTGTAATCGGCGCTCTATCTTTCATTACATGTGCGTTACAGGTATATTTGGGCAAGATATTCAAGTGGGGGATAGCAAATAAGGGTTTATATGCCTGTATTCGTCATCCGCAATATCTAAGTCTCGGAATATGGGGCATCGGCATGAGCATTTTATGGCCGAGATTCATCGTGTTGGCAAGTTTATCCCTAATGTTTATTCTTTATTATTTCCTGGCCAAAGATGAAGAGCGGAGGATGATAAATCAATACGGCGATTCATATAAGCAATACATGAATAATACGGGTATGTTTTTCCCTAGGTTTCTTGAGAGTGGTGTTGCTCTGCCTGGCAGATTTGCAACAAGTTCTTTAATGAAGTTTGCGGTCATCCCCACAATAATTATAACTGTAGTCATAGGAACAGGGTTTCTTCTTAGACTAGTTACACTAAATTCGCTTTTGTTTACATCTAAAAATAACATTACGCTTGTATCTATGTTGCCCGAAGATAGAGTGTTGGGCACATCGGTTCTCAGCGGCATTGTTAAGGCCCAAGCAGCAGGAAAACTCGATTACCTGAAAGACAATAAAGATTATTTAGGATATTTAATGTCGCCCGATTATATTATGCAGGGAATGATCGCCGATACTGCCGGTGAATTCCATTTGTATAAACAGCATCATACCGTTGCCATGATTTCGGATTGGGTGCTGCATCCCTTTCAACACTTAAGAACCTCGCCGTCATTCCATATGGCAAAGATGCATAATGTTGACCCCGCATTTGCAAGAAGACATCATTGCCCGTTGGGCATAAACGATCCTAATTTGACTTGTGAGACTTGCCCGTATAGACGAGTTATTATCGTTGAAATAAACAACGATTACGGCAAGCGTCTTTACGGAAAGCAGTTGCTATCGTTTAATACTACTAGAATCCCGATTTATTCCATTGATATAAATACTAAAACAGAGGACATTTTAAACGCCAAAAGAGTTGAGAAAGCAACGGCCTGGAAAGATGTTCCTACGCCTGCGATATAGTGAGTATTATTATGATGCTGATAAGGCTGTTTATAACCTTTCTTAAAATTGGATTATTTACCATAGGTAGCGGCTATTCAATGTTGGTTCTGGCACAGAGATATGTGGTAAATACCTACCACTGGTTGACGTTACAGGAATTTACAGATTTGGTGGCGATTTCAGAAGTTACCCCTGGTCCTATTATGATCAATTTGGCAACTTTCGTTGGGACAAAAATCGCAGGCTTAAAAGGCGCCATATCCGCCACGCTGGGGCTTATTATCGTACCCTTTATTGCTCTATATATAATTGCCGTAAATTATTCTCAATTTAAGAACTATCCTATTATTGCGAATGTTTTGAAAGTTATCAGGCCAATGGCAATAGGCTTTATTGTCGTAGCCGTCCTAAACCTATTCAAGACTTCTATCACAGATTTAGCAACAGCTACAATTGCAATAGTAGTGATATTGTTGGCTTATGTATTTAAAATCAATCCAATTTTTATAGTAACGGCAGGATTAATCTTTGGTTTATTTCTTAAATAAAGTTTCTTACTTGTTTTTAATAAAACCTGTGGTAAAATATAATCAAATTGAAAGGCGATGAGGTTCGCCGTAACCACCTCAAAATCTTGAAGGTTGATAACCTCTACTAGTAATACGGTAGAGGATTTTTTGTATAGGCCTCTACCAAATCTTTGGGTAGAGGTTTTATTTTTTATGGGTACAAAACACACGACATATTTTAATCTTTTGGAAGCGTTAAAGGAAGGATGCCCCATTTGCTTTCTTGTGAGGAAAACAACGCACAAGTTTATGGACGATTTTCTATATGAAAGCGTTAATGATCCCGGGCTAAGACAGGAAATAAAAGCTTCTCAAGGATTCTGTAATCGTCATGCCTGGCAGTTACAGAAATTTGGCGATGGCTTTGGCCAAGCTATTGTCTATAGCGATTTAATGAATATAGTTTTGAAACAATTAAAAGAAATAGACGAAGCCGTTTCCTCTAAAGAACTACTTAAAAGAATTAATCCTGGAGCTGCCACAAAGCAAATTTGTATATTTTGTAAACAAGAAAAAGATGCGGAAGAGCGCTATATCTCTGTATTCTGGGAGAGTTTTGACGATCCAGAATTTAGTTTTCATTATAAGAATTCTTTTGGGCTATGCCTACCGCATTTAGTACTTGTGCTTAAAGAATGCAAGAGCAAAAAATTCGGCAAAGAGCTTGTTGATATTGAAGCAGTAAAAATAACCAGTTTAATCACAGAATTAAAAGAATTTATGAGAAAGCATGACTATCGTTTTTCTCAGGAGAAATTCGGGAAAGAAGGCGACTCTTGGATTAGGGCAATTGAAAAATTTATTGGCAAAGAAGGAATTTATCAAAAAGGAGCGTAATCATGGCAAAGATAAAGAAGATAAAGGCAAGAGAGATTCTGGACTCCCGGGGAAATCCCACGGTTGAGGTAGATGTAGTGTTGGATAATGGCTTAATGGGTAGGGCAGCGGTGCCGTCTGGCGCATCCACGGGCACACGCGAAGCTGTAGAGTTGCGAGATGGCGATAAAAAGCGGTATTTAGGAAAAGGGGTTTTAAAGGCAGTTGATAATGTAAATAAGATAATTGCTCCGGAGCTCATCGGAAATGATCCTAACAAGCAAAAAGAAATAGATTATTTAATGATAAAGCTTGACGGCACAGAAAATAAAGCAAAACTGGGAGCAAATGCCATATTGGGAGTTTCGCTTGCAGTGGTCAAGGCAGCGGCTCTGGATAAGGGGTTATCGGTTTATAAATATCTCGGCGGTAAAGACGCACGACGTCTGCCCATACCATTTTTGAATATCCTTAACGGTGGCAAGCATGCGGATAACAACGTTGATATTCAGGAATTTATGATCGCGCCTATCGGAGCCCCTTCTTTTCGGGAAGCACTACGTTATGCAGCGGAAACTTATCACAGTTTGAAGGCTGTTTTGAAATCTAAAGGACTTAATACCGCCATCGGCGACGAAGGTGGATTTGCGCCTAATCTTTCCTCCAATGAAGAGGCAATACAGGTTATCATTACTGCTATTGAAAAAGCAGGATACAGACAGGGTAAAGACATATCGCTCGTTCTGGATCCAGCGGCAAGCGAATTTTATCAGGATGAGAAGTATGTTCTTAAAGCCGATAACAGCCGGTTGACATCAGAAGAAATGGTCGGATATTACGAGAATTTAATTTCAAAGTATCCTATTATTTCCATAGAGGATGCGCTTGCTGAGAATGACTGGAATGGCTGGCAGATCTTGACTAAAAGATTAGGAACAAAAATACAGCTTACCGGCGATGATATTTTTGTTACCAACGCCAAAATTCTAGCTGAAGGCATAAAGCAGGGAATCGGCAACTCAGTTCTGATTAAATTAAACCAAATCGGCACCCTCACTGAGACTTTAGAAACCGTATCGCTAGCGAAAAAGTCTAATTACACCTGCGTCTTTTCTCACCGTTCAGGTGAAACCGAAGACTCATTCCTTGCGGATGTAACCGTTGCAACCAATGCTGGTCAACTTAAAACAGGCGCGCCAGCGCGTTCGGAACGTTTAGCTAAATATAACCAACTGCTTCGTATTGAGGAAGAGCTAGGGGATAAGGTAATATTTGAAGGAAAGTTACGGTGAGATACTATTGCCCGAACTGCTGGCAGGATTTTTGGAACGAGAATTTTAAAAAGGAAGTTTTTAATGTCTCAAAAGGCAATCCCAAGATGATCAAGCAGCTTTGTTTTTTAGCGAGAGACTCTCGCTATCAAAAAGAGAATGTTTTCGATGTAAGGCTCATGGATTTAGACCGCAGGATAAGCGAGGTTGTCCCGGAATGATAACAGTGGATAAGAGAAAATCAAAATTTAGGTGGGAAGGATGGGAGTCTTCGGGAAGAGAGGACTGGGTTTTTGGCGTTGAGCATCCCCGTGACCTGATGGGGATTCATGCCAAGTTGATTGATAAAGAACTAAATGAATCAGAAAAGATAGAGCGCTGCCTCTACTCTCCGCGCGTATCTTCAACATCAACCCCCTTTGGTCTTAAATCCGAAGAGTCATCTTGGGGGATATGCGTGACGGATAAAAGGTTTATTATTTCTCAAAACAGGCACATTAAAGGCATAGAGCCAAGAGTTGTTTCTATAGATTTCCAAGATATTATGTATTGTAATATCGGTAGCGCGCTGTTGCTGAGCTGGTTTTCCATAACATATCTTCAGGATGGGCAAACGAAAAAGTTAAATATTCTGTTTAGTTCCAATGGAAAGCATCATTTTGCCAAGGCTATCCGTGTATATAAGAAATACTGCCGCCCAATAAATACCGATGATTTTGTTTTAGACGCTCCTGCACCGGCAAGTTTTATACATAAGGTTTCAGATTCTATTCATCGCAATTATCTCAAGACACTAATGAGCTCGGGCGAAAAATGCATCTTAACATTTTCTTGCCAATACATATGGGATAAAACCTTAAGGCGCAACTCTTTATTCAGCAAAAAGCAAAGCACTTATTTAACCAGCAAAGCAACCGTGCTTTTTACTGACAAGTCATTATTCATTGCGCGAAACAGTCTAGCTTTTTCGATAGGTAATAGTGTGGACATTCAGCTCATACCTTTAGAAAAAGTTAAATCAACTTTTCTGCTGGAAGAAAAAATCGATGACTCAATGATCTCTAAATTAAGGGTGGACTTAGTTAATAATAGTGTATTAGATATTCGTTTTTTGTCCATAGATGAACAGGTGAGGATTTTCCTAAATAACATCGGTGGACTTTTGGAAAGCACAAAGAAAGAGAAGTATTGAGGAATGGAAAAAATTTACACGATTACCACGCTATGCTGGCATTTTCTATTGTCATAGGTATTGTTTTTGGATTCCTTGCCGCGCTGATGGCATTTGTTATTACGTGGCATGAGTACGAGAAGCACAAGTTTGCAGGGAAACGGCTTTTTAAGGAAGCATTTCAGGCTGCGATTTTCACCTTCGTTGTTTTTCTGCTATTGTCACTTCTCGTTGGTTTTCTGCTTTCCCACTTTATTATTGAACCGAGGAATTTGGAAATAAGGTAGTTATAACGTTTAACGATAAACCGCATCTAAAAAATGCGGTTTTTTCTTTTTAGAAAGGAGGTACTGGATGGGTTGCAGTGAGGACTCTAGGGACAGATTAGTTTATACCCTGTAAATTGAGATTAATCTCTTGGATTTTAATCCCAAGTATCCTAAAAACCCCAAGAACTTCGGTGAAATGATTAGGAAGAAAAGAATGGATTTAGGTTTAACAATGAAAGAGCTAGCTCAGAAGACAGGCGTTTCAGAAACAACCGTATATTATTGGGAGATAAGGAATAGAAAACCTTACAGGAGAACAGAAGAAAAACTTAGAACCATTCTTGATTTACAAGAAGAAATCTCTGTCTAAAGAGCGGTACTGAATCGCTTCCGAAAGATGTTCAGTTTTAATGTTTTCGCTCTCGGCTAAATCAGCAATTGTCCTTGAAACTTTCAAGATTTTGTCGTAGGCACGAGCAGAAAAATTGAGCTCAGTCATCGCCATCTTTAACAACTCGTTCTCCTCTTTGCCTAAAATGCAAAACTTACGCACTTGCTTGTGGGACATTTGAGCGTTGCACATAATACCTTCGTCCTTAAGCCTCTCCCTTTGAATAGCACGAGCTTTATTTACTCTTTCCTTAATTTGCGCAGAGCTCTCAGCAGGTTGAGTGCTGGTTAATTCCTGATACTTCGCAGCCGGAACTTCTATATGGATATCAATCCTATCCAACAGAGGCCCGGATATTTTAGAGCGATATTTATAAATCTCATTCGTCGAGCATCTGCAGGAAGATTTAAGGTCGTGATAGCGCCCGCACTTGCATCCATGGTGCACACAATGACAACTTTTGTCCGTTGATTTACACGCTTGAAGTTGAGATTAATATGCTTGATTTTGATCATCGTTATCCTGTGAACCCACAGACACTTGGAGAAAAACTAAGGAAGATGAGAATGGATAAGGGTATGACGCTAAAAGAAATGGCGGCGCTATTCGGCGTTACGGATACTGCTGTGATTAACTGGGAAATTAGAGGCAAAATACCAAGGGGTGAAAATATGGAGAAAGTGAAAACCTTCCTTGAAATGTAAAAAACTATTGACAAAAAACATTCAAAGTGTATGCTAGTGTATGTATGAAGACCCAAGAGATATCCAATAAAGACTTAGAGGCCCTTCGGGAGATTCGTAATTCTCTCATGCATAGAGGGAGAGTCCCTTCTATTCGCGAACTTATGATTTCCCTGGGGTATCGCTCGCCACGATCTGCCGCGGTCATCTATGAGAATCTTATTAAAAAGGGTATTCTGAAACGCAAACGAGATGGGGGCTTTCAGTTCGTGGGAGGCGTTGAGGATGATACTATCCGGGCACAGACAGTTGATGTACCATTAGTAGGAAGTATTTCTTGCGGCGTACCGGTACTTGCAGAAGAAAATGTTGAAGCCATTATTTCAGTTTCAACCAAATTAGCCCAGTCTCCACACAAGTATTTCTTATTAAGGGCTAAAGGTGATTCTATGGATGATAGAGGAATTAATGACGGCGATTTACTCCTTATTCGGCAGCAGCCAACGGCAAGAAATGGCGATATGGTGGTTGCGTTGATTGATGATGAGGCAACCGTCAAGGAATTTCATTCTGCCGGCAAAACAGTTGTTTTAAAACCAAGATCAAGAAATAAACAGCATCAACCAATTGTTTTAACAAAGGATTTTCAGATACAGGGCGTGGTAGTGACAACTATACAAAAATTATAGCGAGTCATTGATGTGCAACACGGATGATAGAGAGGAAATATGACATATAAATCAGTAGATCAGCTGCAGAAAATGCTCACTAAAGATGTATTCCACTACGCCAAGGATTCTAAAAAAGCTGCTGGTCGAGCTTTGGGCACACTTATTGAAATCATCACTTTTTACCTCTTGAAAGCATGGGGGTATGCGCCGTCTGTCGCCATTGAAAGAGGTCTCGCAGAATATGGCAACCCCAAAATTACCCATAATGTCGAATATTCACTACATCCTGTAATCTTTTCCAAGCGAATTACACTGAAAGGATTGAAAACACCGCTTAGTGTGGCAAAGTTATTGAAACCTCTTAGAGAAGAATTGCCATTTCTTAAGGAGTATGAGTCTCGCAGCCAGGTTCTGCTTTCCAAGGATATGGTTCTTCGAAACTCTTGCGTGATCGCTCATAACAAAAATGAGATATACACTTGTCTTATCCACGACATAGGGAAGAAATCAATCACTATTGATATTATCGGTCAATATATCTCTCCATACGCTATGTTTGAATGTAAGAGAGTTGGAGTTGAGGAAGGCACAAAGAAGGGGCCGCAAACAATAGAAAAGGCTAAGCAAGGGGCTTATGTTGCCAGATCAGTTTCAGCCCTTCAGAAGATTCGAACATTCACAGGTGAGCTACATGCCGTAATTCCTAAACGAGATGGTTCTCTATATACAAAGCCCTATGAACAGATGATTGCTGAGGTGATTGCGTCATCATCGCCTGACCTTTTGCGCGATTTTGTTTTGACGGTTGGGGTTGTTAGCAATCATGGGAATTGGTTCACATCTGACAATCCGAACAAGGAGCTTTTAGTTCTTGCGCAATCCTATGATTGGTTGCTGTTTCTGACAGACAAAGGGCTTTCAGAGTTTATCAACGATGTGTTGGTTTCACCAGTTAAAGAACTTCAGCCGGCACGAAGCGCATTTCTTAAGAGTTACAAAGCGCACAAGAAGAAAAACCAATTTACTAAGGTTCAAATTCATATCACTGCCGATTATGCTTTGCAGGCTTATTTCCAGAAGAATATTACTCGTATCGAGCAGTGGTTTAATATCATTTCTCCGCCACAGTTTGATATCCGAACACTCAAAAGTCAGGTATCTCAATTGGTACAAAAAGATTGGAAGAGGATTCTAGGCAAATGACTGCGGGAAGAAAAATCAATACACTTAGTCAGGAATGGGGGACACCAGAGAAGTACGTCAATGCTATCAAGGACTTTTTTGGAGGACGCATAGACCTCGACCCATGTTCTCATAAATATTCGATTGTTCATGCTAGAACTGAGTATCAACTTCCTAAACATGACGGATTAAGAGAGAGTTGGAATTTTCCTACTATCTATGTTAATCCACCCTATGGAATTGATAAGGAGCGTGGTACAGCAATTAAGAATTGGTTATTGAAGTGTGCGATGGCGCATGAACACTTTAAATCTGAAGTTCTTGCTCTAGTTCCAGTGGCAACTAATACGGGGCATTGGAAAAATTACGTATTTGGTAAAGCAACGGCGGTTTGTTTTTTGTATGACACGCGCTTAAAATTTCTTATAAATGGTCAAAATGGAGGCAAGGGCGCCCCCATGTCTTGCGCAATGATATACTGGGGGAAGGATTTTGATAAATTCTTTTCTATTTTTGGTAAGTTTGGCGCAGCCGTCGACCTTCGAAACTTGAAAGGTAAAAGATTAGGGAAGTGTTCTGATATAGAGCAGCTCGAATTAGCTATGGAAGCGGCCTAAAAGAAAAGCCCAGAGCGGCAACTATGGGCAGAGGGTTGTTGAGCTAGCAAAACAGTTAACCCTTGCAAATACTTTACCATGGTCCTATGGGGAGTCAAGGGACTATGGTTATTTTTTTGTAGGCATAGAATGAGAGTAAGCCAGATGAATAACACATTCAAAGTTTTGAGCATAGACGGCGGCGGGATAAGAGGTCTTATTCCCGCAGTATTTCTGGAAGAGATTGAAAAAACAGTTAAAAAACCTATTTGGGAATATTTTGACCTTATCTGTGGTACAAGTACCGGTGGCATAATAGCATTAGCCGTTGCAGTAGGAAAACCGGTAAGTGAGATTAGAGAGCTTTATGAGAAAAAAGGCTCAGAAATTTTTCCTCCTATCAAAAACTGGGAGCTGCATAAGAAAATAACAAGACTTCTTAGGGTTTTCTGTGGGGAAGGAGGGAGATATTGCGTCTCTCCTTTAACAAGGATTCTAGAAAAAACATTTTCCGTAGAGGATAAACCCTTAAGAATGAAAGATGCTAAAACTCTTTTGTGCATACCCTCGATTGATATTGCTACTGGAAAAGTGGTAGTCTTTAAAACGCCTCATAAAGTTGTTCATCCTGCAAATGAATCTTTTTTTAATGATGCGGAAAAAGAGATATGGAAAGTTGCAAGGGCTACTACTGCCGCCCCCTTTTTCTTTGCATCTGCCGGAATTAATGCTTCATATTATATTGATGGGGGGTTGTGGGCCAATAATCCGAGTCTTGTTGGAATAGTAGAAGCGAGAAGGTGCGGTTATGAGCTTAATGAAATATCATTGTTGTCGTTAGGCACCGGCAATAGCATTCTTCAGGTTCCTTCTTCAAAAGCAAAAAGAATGAATGTATTAAATTGGCAACTTGGAATTATAGAGTTAGCGTTTGAAGTGCAATCTCAGGCCGTAGAGAATCAGGTTTGCCAGTTATTGATGCCGGAAAATAATATGAGAATTCAGTATACCTTTAATAAGAATATAGGACTTGATGATGTTAGAAGATTGGATGACTTAATAGTAGCTGGGAATTCCCTTTGTAGAGAACATAGGGAAAAAGTTGTGGAAGAATTTTTTCAAGCTCCAGCTAAAAGGGAATGCAGCAAAAATGGAGGTTAAAAATGGCTGATTGTCACGATCTTTTTAGGGAATTTTATGAGAAAATAAAACTCTCTTCTTCCAAGAAATCAAGCTTAAGGAAATCCAGAGAGGGCGTGAGAGAGCGGATAAGGAAGCACTTTAAAGAAACAAAGAAAGAAGCTGTTCCAAGCTTTAAAGGGCAAGGCTCTTACTATATGGCAACCACAGTTAATCCGCTTAATGAGGAATACGATATTGATGACGGTGTTTACTTGAATAATTTACCGGAAGATAAGGGGCAATGGCCTACAGCAGAAACTGTTCATGAATGGATTATGAAAGCTGTGGAAGATCAGACATCAACCCCTCCTCAAGATAAAGCAACATGCGTGCGTGTAATCTATGAGGGTAAATATCATGTTGACTTGCCGATTTATGGAATATATGAGGATAATGCATATTTGGCGGTAAAAGGAGATAAACAATGGACTCTCAGCGAACCAATTAAATTGGGCGATTGGTTTCTAGATGAAGTAAAGAAGAAGGGCGAACAGCTGAGGGATATTGTTCTATATTTAAAAGCCTGGTCAGATAAGAAACCTAATAAAATGCCCAATGGACTAATCTTGACAGTTTTAGCCGTAGAAAATTACCACGCAGACGAAAGAGACGATGTCGCATTCTCAAAAACAGTAGAAGGCATTTACGCAGCAATTAAAGATAACTTCTTAGTGAAAAACCCAATTGACGATTCTGAAGAGCTGACTAATCGACTTTCTTCAGCACAAAAGACTAATTTTAAAGAGGCATTACAGGTATTGGTGGAAAATAGCAAAGAAGCGCTTAAAGAAACTGACAAGAAGAAAGCTTCTAAAATCTGGCAAAAAGAGTTCGGTGATAGATTCCCCATATGTCAGGATGATACGAAAGTAAACAAAGCCAGTGTGGCTGAAGTAAATATTGTTAGACCCAGAGTAACTAATCCTTGGTCCCGGATCTCTAGTGATGGTACTTACAAATGAAGATAGGAAGTGGCTGGAATTCAATTATCCCTTATTACAACTTAAGAAAGATGATTCTCAAGGATTGGTAATAAAGGGGGAACTCCATTTTCATGCATACTATGATGAAGCTAGCGATAAATACACTTTTAATCCAACCACCGTTTTAAATAAAAAATATGATGTTATTGATTCGTACGAGATTTTAATAACATCGCCGCCTGCCGGGGGTATCTTTCCCATAGTTGTAGAAACCAAGAGTAGAATTCTGTTTCTTGCCAAGACCCGTAAATTGAAGCTGTGCGACTTACATATCAATGAGCATGGAATATGCTGTCTCTGTCCAAAGCTATTCGATACTATACAGTATCCAAAAGGAATAAATATACGGGATTTTATTTACGATCTTGTTATTCCATTCTTTTATGCTCAAAGCTTTTTTGAAAAATACAGAGATTGGCCTACCGGTGCATATAGCCATGGCGATTTAGGAATATTGGAATATTATGCCGAGCTTGTTTCAGATGGATATTCTGTTACCGATGTCGTTGGAAAGTTTTTTGATTCTCTTGAAAGCACGACACAAAAACTGATAGCTAATTGTTCGACTATCTCACGACAATGGCAATGTATTTGTGGGAAAGGGGCGAAATTTAGAAATTGTCATCCTAAAGCCATGGGTGGGCTTAAGCGGTTAAAGAGCGATTACGATAATTACACGCGTCAACACTAAGCGATGCATCCACGAGTATAATTGGAATACATCATCTATACAAAGAAATCTCTATCTAAGCTTCTATATTGTATTGCCTCTGATAAGTGTTCTGTTTTGATATTTTCAGTCTCGGATAAATCGGCGATTGTCCTAGATACTTTTAATATCTTGTCATAAGCCCTTGCGCTAAAATTCAATTCCGTCATAGCCATTTTTAGCAGTTCACTTTCCTCCTTACCTAATACGCAAAACTTTCTTACCTGCTTATGACTCATCAAGGCATTACAGGTGATGCCTTCGTCCTTGAACCTCTCCCTTTGAATTGAGCGCGCCTTATTGACTCTTTCTTTGATTTGAGAAGAGGATTCAGCAGGCAGGTTGCTGGATAACTCTTGATACCTTGCTGCCGGTACTTCAATATGGATATCTATCCTATCTAACAGCGGGCCAGATATTTTTGAACGATATCTCGCTATCTGGGTGGTTGAGCAGCGGCAAGAGTTTTTATGTTGCCATTGTGTACCGCACGGACAGGGGTTCATTGCCGCAATCAGCATAAACGATGCGGGAAACAATAGAGACCGTTTTATCCTGGATATGCGTATTAAACCGTCTTCCAAGGGCTGCCTTAGTGCTTCTAAGCAATCCCGGTGAAACTCCGGCAGTTCATCTAAAAACAAAACCCCTTGATGAGCTAAACTTATTTCGCCAGGCTGGGGTATGCTACCGCCGCCAACCATGGCTATACTTGAGATGCTATGGTGAGGATTGCGAAAGGGCCTTATAGCCATTAATCCATCTCTATTAGGCAAGGTGCCCATTACTGAATGAATCTTGGTCACTTCTAACGCTTCTTCTAGACTCAAATCCGGTATAATCGTGGGTATTCTTTTCGCAAGCATAGTCTTGCCGCTTCCCGGCGGGCCAAGCATCAGCACATTGTGTCTACCCGCCACCGCTACTTCCAAAGCCCTTTTAGCCAGATATTGGCCTTTGACCTCTGAGAAGTCCACGGGATAATTAGAATTCTGTTTAAATAATCCTTCCAAGTCTAATTTAAAAGGCTTAACTGTATCTAGGTTATTAAAGAATTCTACTGCCTCCCTTAATGTCTTAAGTGGTAACACACAAATATCTGAAACTATTGCTGCTTCTTTAGCGTTTTGAATGGGAACAATGATATTTTTAATTTTACCTGCCTCCTGCCTCACCTGCTCAGGCGAGGCAGGGTCAGGCAGGAATTTAGCCAAGGCAATGCTAATGGGTAGAATGCCCGGCGAAGGCCGAAGTGCCCCATCTAAGGATAGTTCACCTAGGATACAATAATCTTTTAGATTTTGGCTATTTAATTGTTGGGTTGCCGCCAGTATCCCCAAGGCAATTGCTAAGTCGAAACAGGCCCCTTCTTTTTTGATATCCGAAGGCGCAAGACTCACCGTGATTCTTTCGCCCGGCCAATCAAACCCCGAATTTTTGATGGCGGACTTGACCCGTTCCTTACTTTCTCTTATTGCCGTATCTGCCATTCCGACCAAGGTTACGGCGGGCAGGCCTCTTGAGACATCTACTTCTATCTCGATAGGATATGCCTCTATGCCCAATAGCCCAAAACTAAAAACCTTAGCTAACATTTTAATCCTCCTCCTTAAATGAGCCCCGCCGTCCCGCATCTTGCGGGACAAGAGGCGGGGCGAATTTAACCCCCGCCGTTTTGTTTCGTTTTGCTTCGCAAAAGCGAAACAAAACGAAACAGCGGGGGTAAGTTCGGACATATAACTTATGTTCGCTTGCCGCACAAGCGGCACACCGGCTGTTCCCATAAAGCCGGGTACTCGTTCCATAAGTTGCGCCCTCACTTACAATAGACGTAATAGAGCACCAAATCTAACTAAGAAATTTGATGTCAAATGTCAAAAAGAGAATTTCGAAAAAGACCATTTATACCGCCAAAACGCAAAATGTCCGCAAAAGCGCAAAAATCTACCTCAATTTTTAATTCTTTGCGTCTTTGCGGGTTTTAGCGGTTTTGCGGTGACAAAGGTGGTTTTTGAAGAAGTGCGTTAAAAAACCTTGCTTTTTATATTAGCTATTATATAATGTAAATTTAAAGAGAAGGTATATATGAAGAACTATGGCGTTATCTTAATTGCCCTTTTAACAGGTATAACTATATTTAGTGTTTTTAAATATGTTTCTTCTCTGAGAGAAAAAAATGATTTAACCCTTGCCTTAAGTCAAATCAAAGAGCAGGCCACCGCCTTAGAAAATGAGAGGCAAAACCTATTGCAGGAATTAGAGAAAGAAAAACAATTACAGGATGAGCTTAATGGGGAGAACACTAAACTTAAAAAAAGTTTAGAGTCAAGTGAGGAGAAATTAGCTAAAATTAATGTAGATTTTGCTCAGACCCAGGAGGTCTTAGAACAGTTAAATTCCCAACTTGCCAATTTAAAGGAAGAGAATACCCTTTTAAAAGAGGAAAAAGATAAATTGAATATTAAAGTTGCGGAAGTTACCCAAGAAAAAGATGACCTTAAGGCACGGTTTAGTTCCGTTGCTGAACTAAAAAAAGCAATTAGAGAATTAAAGATACGGATGCGTAAGGTAGGCGTAGAAATAAAGCACAAAGTCAAGTATGAGAAAATTATCGAAGGTAACCGCGGTTTTTTAATTAAAGATGGTAAAACTACTTTTCCTACCAAAGTTAAAATAGAAGTAGTGCCTGTCTCTTCGGCAGGCATACCGGCTCTCGAAAACGAGCAATGAAAGAGCTGTTCGTCCAGCTAATCAAGAATAAAATCCTAATGACCACCCTTTCTGCCTGGATAATTGCTCAAGTTATTAAGGTGGTTACGGGAGTCATCCGTCACAAAAAATTTGACTTTCGTTGGTTCGTAGGTACTGGAGGAATGCCTTCTGCCCACGCCGCCGGTGCCTCTTGTTTAGCTACCGCTGTCGGTCTTGAGTATGGGTTTAACAGCGTTTACTTTGCCTTGGCTGCCTCATTTGCGATTGTGGTGATGTTTGATGCCCAAGGCGTGCGCCGCGCTACGGGTAGACAAGCGCGCATATTGAACAAAATTACCGAAGATATTTATTGGCGGGGAAGAATTAATGAGGACCGGCTACGCGAGTTAATCGGACATACGCCGGTTGAGGTTATTGGAGGATTTTTATTGGGCGTAATCATCGCGTTATTAACAAAATAGAAGTAAGGTTTGGTGAACCCCGCCCTTTCTAAAATAACGAATTAAATACCATAAGGAGAGGCTGGGGCATAAATGAGAAAGGAAGGACGTAAGTGAATAAAAGGTTATGGATAATCATCGCCGCGTGTTTTTTAATCGGATTGCTTATTTCTGTACTTTTAAATATTAATAAGAGTAACAAAGCTTTAGTCATGAAGAAAGGCGGTGTCGGCTCTATGTCTAGCCTCCTTAATCAGGCTAAGGATTTGGAAATGAAAGGCAATCTATTAGAAGCCAAAACGGTCTATCAAAAATTAATTAATGAATTTCCTAATTATGCTGAGATTGCGAATTGGCAAAAGAAACTCGAAGATATAAATATAAGATTATTATTTTCTCCTCTCCTAATTCCCAAGAGTGTGCTTTATGTGATAAAGCCAGGAGATACTTTAATTAAAATTGCCAAAGAATTTAAAACCACAGTCGAATTAATCAAAAAAAGTAATAATTTTACCGATGATAAAATTTTGCCGGGCAGAAAGATTAAAGTATCGACAGCGCCCTTTAGCATGCTCGTTGATAAATCCCAGAATACGCTTATCTTAAAAACTGACGAAGAGATTATTAAAACCTACATTATCTCCACAGGTATGAATAACTCCACCCCGGTCGGTAATTTTAAAATTACTAACAAACTCGCCAATCCTACCTGGTTTAAGACAGGAGTAGTGGTTCCCCCTGACAGCCCGGAAAATATTTTAGGATCGCGCTGGTTAGGTTTTGATTTAGCCGGTTATGGAATCCACGGCACTAACGATCCCCAAGTTCTGGGTAAACAAGCTACCCAGGGTTGTATCCGCATGTCTAATTCTGATGTTGAGGAGTTATACTCCATTGTTCCTATTGGTGCAGAAGTAACCATCGTTGATTAACTAAGTTAATAGTTCAAAGTTCACAGTCTATTTCTATGAACCATGAACCGTGAACCATGAACCAATAACAATATGGCCGGACTCGATTTTGAAAAACCGATTATAGAATTAGAGAAAAAAATCCAGGAACTAGGGCATTTTATTTCGGATAAAAAGATTGATTTAAGTTCTGAGATCAGGCGCCTGGAAGATAAACTCGAGTATCTAAGGAAAGAGACTTATGGCAATTTAACTGCTTGGCAGAGGGTACAGATTGCCCGGCATCCGCAAAGGCCTTACACCTTAGACTACATTAATATGCTCATGTCTGATTTTATAGAGATACACGGCGACAGAAGTTTTGCCGATGATAAAGCCATGGTTTGCGGCTTTGCGAAATTAGGTGAGCAAAAACTGATGGTTATCGGGCATCAAAAAGGCAGGGATACCAAAGAAAATCTGAAGCGTAATTTTGGCTGTGCCCATCCTGAAGGATACCGCAAGGCCTTAAGGGTTATGCAGCTGGCGGAAAAATTCAATTTACCCACGGTGATATTTATTGATACACCGGGTGCCTATCCCGGTATCGGCGCAGAAGAACGCGGCCAGGCCCAGGCAATTGCCCTTAATTTAAGAGAGATGAGCGCGATAGCTGTGCCTATAATAGCGATAGTCATTGGCGAAGGCGGCTCAGGCGGAGCATTGGGGATTGGCGTGGCCGATAAAGTGTGTGTTTTAGAAAATGCTTATTATTCCGTGATTTCACCCGAAGGTTGTGCCGCCATATTGTGGAAAGACGGCTCTAAAGCGCCGGAGGCAGCCGAGGTATTAAAGTTGACTGCCCAGGATTTACTCAAGATGGGGATCATTGATGAAATAATTGCTGAGCCATTGGGGGGTGCGCATCGTGACCCGCAAAAGACCGCGGAGACCTTAAAAGAGATGATAAATAGAAATTTACAAGAACTAAAAGCGCTAAATAAAGATAGCCTATTAAAGTTAAGGTACAAGAAATTTAGAGAAATGGGCATGGTAGGATGATTGAACACGAACTTTTATTGTTAGGTTTACTGAAAGAAAGTCCCAAACACGGCTATGAGATAAAAAGAAAAATTAGAGAAATTCTTTCTTTATTTGCCGGCGTAGATTTAAAGTCCATATATTATCCCTTAAGGGTATTAGAGAAAAAAGGTTTAGTCGTAAAACGGATAAATAAACAAGGTAGGCGGCCGCAACGTTTGGTTTATGAACTAACCCCAAAAGGTGAAAACCAATTTAAAGCGCTGCTTACACAAAGCCTGCTTAATTTTAAAAGGCCGCAATTCAGCTTGGATTTAAGCCTTTATTTTTTGCATTATATAAAGCCGGAAATTGTCAAACGCAGATTACGGGCACGGATGTTTGTCTTAGATAAACTCTCCCAAGATTTAAGGCAGGTGGCTAACTCTTTAAGAAATAAAAAACCCTCCTCTTTACTCTATATTTCAGAACACAACCTGCAGATGGTAGAAACCGAATCCAAATTCCTCGCTAATCTTATCAAGACACTCTAAAATTACCCTTTAAATATAATAATTGCACGCTACGCCATTTCGCAGTAAAATAACCGTGGGTGACTTTATGAGGTTTTAATAGGTCAAATTTAAGGGCAGCTCTCTAAAAAAGGGGATTGCCTTTTTTTTGCTTGGAGGGGGGAGGGATGAAGAAGAAAATATTATTAGTAGATGACGAGCCCGATATTCTCACAGTGTTTAAAACGATATTGGAAAACAATGATTATCAAGTTGTTACAGCTCGTGATGGAATAGGGGGATTAAAGAAAGCAGTTGAGGAGAATCCAGATTTAATACTATTGGATGTCAGGATGCCCAATAAAGATGGGCTGGAAACGCTTCGGGAACTAAAGCAGAATGAATTAACTGAACGCATACCTGTCATTATGCTTACAGTAAGCATAGGCCAACCTTCTATGCCTGAATTTCTAGAGTTCGGGGCAAAGGATTATCTTTTCAAAATGTGTGATACGCCAACGCTTCTGCAATGTATCAAGAGGCATATCTTATAAATATTTTAACTAAACTAGTAGATACGGGGATTTCTCATCCGGGCAAACACAATGAATAAAAACAATTCACAGTTACTTGGGTGATGGGGCTAAGGGATAAGAAGAAATGAAAACCTTTTTAGCAATTCTACTTCTATCCCTCTTAACTTGCTGTGTTGCTGGGCAAGAATACGGCCCGGAAAACTTAAAACCACCGCAAGGAAAAATTTGTTTTAATAAAGACTGCTTTTCTGTTGAGTTAGCTGTTACGCCTCAGCAACTCGCTGGGGGGTTGATGTATAGAAAATGTTTACCCTATAATAAAGGTATGCTTTTTTTATTTGGGCAAGAAGACAAGTATGGTTTCTGGATGAAAAATACCCTTATTCCACTTGATATAATTTGGATTAATAAGGACGAAAGCGTTGTTTTTATTAAGAAAAATGCACAACCCTGTAAGGAAGATTTATGCCCAGCTATATCTCCTCGCGGAAAAGCAATGTATGTTTTAGAGTTAAACGCCGGGGTTTGTGATGATATTAGGTTAAAGATCGGGGATAGGGTAACATTAATGCTGGGGCGGGAGGAAAAAAATGAGAAAAATGAATAAAAAACAATTAATGGTTACTTGCGTAATGGGGGTATTGATATGTTTATTATTTGCTTGGATGTGGTTTAAACCAGAAATGTGTTTTAAATTACAAGCCCGGATAGCCCTTTTAATACTTATTATACTCATCCTAATCGTCGATGTTTTATTAATCCATACCTTAAAGGATAAAAAGAAACAAGGGGCAGCTCTCTAAAAAAGGGGATTGCCTTTTCTAATAAGGAGATGGCGAGATGAAAAAGATTAACCTTTTTCTTTTAATAGTTATCTTAATTTTTTCTAATACCTTTATTATGGCTCAAGAAGATAAAGAAAAAGAAGAAAAAAAGGTTCCTCAGGGAATGGAAATAATACAAGCGGGAAACGCGGAGTTATTGGTCCCCAAAGGCATGAAGACTCAAAAGAAAGGTGATTTAACCGTCTTAGAAACCTCTGAAGAATACGTGGCCAGAAGATTATTTGATATGGACGAACGCCTGGCAAAAATCGAGGCAGAAGAAAAAGCGCTTGCCGAAAAAATAGAACAATTAAACAAAACTTTGAGTGAATTAATTCAAAAGGGCAACTTGACTTCTAATGAGTTATCCACAAGGTAGGCGACGTTTAAACCTCCCCTACATTGTGGATAACTCTAGGCAATTAAGACTTCACCAATGCGTCAGGAAAGAATTACCCGCAGACAGAAAGATATCTCCAGATTATTAAGGGAAAGAAAGCAGATTTATCGGGATAAATTAAAGACCTTTAAGAAAAAATGACTCTACTGTATTTAATTCTAATATTGTTTTCTCTCGTTGCTTTGTTGGTGAGTTTTTTCTTTATTTTTAAACCAGAATTTGTGATAGAGCTACAACGCAGATTTTATGCGCAAATCAACTGGAAGATAGAACCCATCTCGATGCAGAAGGAACTACGCAATACCCGGATTATGGGGCTTATGCTGATTATTTTAGTATTAACTACATTATTATTTATATATTTTAGAAATAATGGATTTTTTATAAAATAGTAGTATAATCAATCTAGGTTAGTTTTTTAGAAAAAGAGTGTTTTTATCTGGAAAGGAGAAGAATGCGCAAAAAAAGAGTAATCGCAACATGGGTAACTTTGATATTCTTAACGATAGCTACTTCAGGCTGTGCCTTGATTGGTACAGCAATTAGCGCAGGCATTGCTTACGGACTTTACAAGGCAACCGAGAGATAGAAGATAACCACTCCCTATTAAACAGCCCTTCCAAATTCTACTATGCCTAATCCATTATTTTTGAACTTCACCCCTAAATTATAGTTATGCCTCCTTAGCGGGGTGGGTCGGCTCTAAACCCGAATTTTCTTGACATTTTGTATTTTATCTACTATACTTAATTATGTTAATAGTTAAGATAGTTAATAATTAAGGAGCTTAAGTATGCCCCAGCTTTCCTTGTCCGACTTTGCCGATAGAATAAACCAGATCATGCCGCTTTTGGCTAAGGAATTTGCCCGGATGCAGATGAAAGAACTCTGCAGGGACAAAATTACTCTCCCCCAGCTTCTGATTTTAGATTTTCTGCATAAAGAAGGCGAGTCTAAGATGAGTTATCTGGCGCACTTTATGAGCGTGACTACCGCAGCCATGACCGGTATCGTAGACCGGCTGGTCAGGGAAGGTTATATCAAGCGCATTTATGAGCCGCAAGACCGCCGGATAATAAAGGTTAGGTTAACTACCCGCGGGAACGAACTAATAGAGAATATTAATGAGCAGAAGCGGCGCCTGATTATCAGGATATTCGGTAGGATTTCTGAAAGAGACCGGCGAGAATATTTAAGAATTCTGACGCAAATAAAAGAGATATTATCCAAAGAAGGGCGAGAGAATAAACCATGACGATACGAAAGAGCTTATTTGCCATTATTATTTTTATGCTGGCCGCGCCGGTTATGCTGAGGGCAGAAGAGGTGTCTCTTAGTTTGGATGAGGCCATATCCATTGCCCTGCGGGATAACCGGGATATTCTGCTAGAGAGCGAAGAGATCAAGAAAGCAAAATTAAAGATTGCCGAGGCCCAAGCGAGTCTTTTCCCTACTTTAAATTTTACCGGCGGCTGGACAGATACCCGGGGATATTACGCCAAAGATTTAGGCCAGACTACCACCCAGGCCACCTTAAAGCAATACCTATATAAAGGCGGTAAGGTTATCAACACCATAAAACAGAAACAAGATAATTTTGAGGTGACCCTTGCCTTGTTAGATAAGACAAAATTAGAGTTAGTCTTAAACGTAAAAAAGGCATTCTATACCTTGCTCTTGGCTCGCGAATTCGCGAATTTAAATAAAGGTATATTAGAGAATACCCAACAGCACCTTCAGGTGCTGCTGGCGCGTTACGCCAATGGCCAGGCCTCGGAGTCGGATATATTAAAAATCAAAGAATCCTTATCCGCGGTAGAGCAGGCTTATGGGTCATCTTTAAATCAGATGGAGTCGGGCCTGTCTCTTTTAAGAAATTTATTATATTTAGATGAGGCAACAAAGATAAAACCCAGCGGAGAATTTACCTACGAGTCACGTGAGCTTGCTTATGACGCAGCATTTTTAAAGGCCATGAAAACCCGGCCGGAGATCAGGCAATACCAGGCGCAAGAAAAGGTAGATAAAGGAGCGATTGAGATTGCCAAGGCGGATAATCGACCGAATATTTATGCCTCCTGGGATTACTACAGCCGAACGCATCTTACTACTGGTACCAGGAATTGGAACGATTATAATGTTATTGGCCTGACTTTTTCCTGGCCGATCTTTGACGGCTGGGCCACTAAAGTCAAGGTAGAGCAGGCAATCGTGGATTTAAAAGAAACGCAACTGAGTAAAGAAAAAACCACCAAAGATATTGCTTTAGAATTAAAGAATGCTTATTTAGATTTGCAAAACGCGCTGGCTAAAATAAAATCTACCCAGGTACAAATTGACTTATACCGGGACACGGTTTTAGCCACACAAGATAAACATAAAGCCGGCATTGCCAGTTCCTTAGATTTAGAAGATGTTTTGTTGGGTTACGACATTTCTTTATTTAACCAAAAAGAAGCCGTTTACGATTATGTCTTAGCCAAGGCAAGATTTGATAAAGCTACAGGAGGTTTATGATGAAGTTCATAGTTCATAGTTCACGGTTCACAGTTGCATTTATTTTAATATTTACTTTTTTACTCGTCTCGGGCTGTCAGGTGAAAAAAGTAGAAAAAAAAGAGGTTCAAGAGACGATTCCGGTTAAAGTTACCCGGGTTGAGCTCAGAGAACTGGACGAGGTTTTAGAATATGTAGGCAATATCAAGGCCCAGGATGAGGCCATTGTTTATCCTAAGGTCAGCGGAAAGATTACTAAAAAAGTAAAAGTTGACGGCGAGCGGGTAGACAAAGGCGAAATCCTGGCCTATATTGACCGCGATGAGGTGGGTTTAAAATTTGAACAAGCCCCCGTAGAAAGCTCTTTAGCCGGTATTTTAGGGAAGATGTATGTGGATATCGGCCAGAATGTGAACGCCGAGACGCCCATAGCCTTGGTAGTGGATATAGATAAGGTAAAAATAGATTTAGATATCCCTGAGAAATATATCCCTAAGGTTTCTTTAGGCCAGGAGGCAAAAATTATGGTGGATGCCTATCCACAAGAAATATTTACCGGTAAGGCGACCCAGATCAGCCCGTTGGTGAACTTAGAAAATCGCGCTGCACCTATAGAAATCAGTTTGGATAACCAGAACCAGCGTTTAAAATCCGGGATGTTTGCCAGGGTTTCTTTAATTGTCGAGAGACATCCTTCTGTGCCGGTCATCCTTAAAGAAGCGATTATGGGCAAGGAACCGGACACCTACGTTTATTTAATTGATAATAATAAGGCAGTGATGAAAAAAATAACCCTGGGGATACATTCCGGGCCTTACTACGAAGTGCTTGAAGGTATAAAAGAAGGAGATTTAGTAGTAATTGTGGGGCAGCAGCGGCTCTATGATAATGCGCCAGTTACGGTGGAAATGGGCAATGGCGACTAAAGTGAGTTAACAATACGAAAATAACTAGTTATCAAGTTTAATGACAAATGACAAAGCACAAAATTCAAAATAATGTCAAAGCACAAATAAAAAATGACAAAATTTTTGTTTTGAATTTTGACATTTAGATTTTTGATTTATTTTGTCATTTGAATTTTGACATTTGTCATTAACCTGCTGTAAAACATATTATATTAGGAGATACTCAATGAGGCTACCTGAATTCGGGGTAAGAAAACCCGTTACTAACTTAATGATTTTTTCTTCTATTATTATTTTGGCTATGTATAGCTTCACCCGTATCGGTATTGATAGCATGCCTAAGATTGAGCCGCCGGTGATCACGGTGATTTCCGCCTATCCGGGCGCCAGCCCCGAAGATGTAGAGGCCAAGGTTACCGAACCCTTGGAGAACCAGCTGGCTACTACCCCGGGTCTGGAGAAGATAACCTCGCAATCTTCAGAAGGTACTTCCTTAATTTCGCTGAAATTCATCTGGGGGACTAACCTGGATGCTGCCTCAAATGATGTGCGCGACCGTATTGAATTAACTAAGCGTTTCCTGCCGGACATCCCAGATGAAATGGATAACCCCTTTATTTTTAAATTTAATACTGCCAGTATTCCCATTCTCTTTTTGGGGGTCACTGCCCAGCGCTCATATATAGAGCTCTATGATTTGATTGATAAAAGGGTAGGTGATGTTCTGCGCCAGTTGCCGGGAGTGGGCACGGTGCAACTTTTCGGAGGACTAGAGCGTCAGATTAATATCTGGCTGGACAGGCAGCGCCTGGAAGGATACGGGTTTTCCATACTCGATATCCAGAATACCTTAAGACAGGAAAATATCGCCCAGCCTTTAGGAAAATTAAAAAGCGGATTAACGGATTATCTCATCCGTCTGCCCGGTGAATTTGCTTCCCCAGAGGAAATTAATGCACTCATCTTAGGTAAGCGGGATGGAAAATTTGTGTATCTCAAGGATGTAGCAAGGGTAGAGGATAGTTTTAAAGAGGTAACCTTGAATGTGCGTATCAATGCCAACCGCGGGTTAATGTTGATGATTCAGAAACAGGCTGACACCAATACCGTAGAGGTGGCTAACCGCATCAAGAAAAAACTTAAAGAATTAGAGAAGGTATTGCCTTCGGATGTAAAGATGTTTATTATTTTTGATACCTCGCAAGACATTATTGATTCTCTTAATTCTCTGAAATTAACGGTATACTTAGGAATTGTGTTGGTAATATTTGTGGTTTGGTTTTTCTTAAGGCAGTTTTTACCCAGCTTGATTATCGCTCTGACCATCCCCTTTTCGCTGCTTATTGCTTTTATCTATATTTTCTTAAGTGGCCGCACTATCAATACCATCAGCCTTTCTTCTTTGGCCATTGCCGCAGGGATGGTCGTAGATAATGCCATTGTAGTGGTGGATAATGTCTACCGTAAATTAGAAAGAGGCAATCGTCCGACCGAGGCCGCGATTTTCGGGACCCAGGAGATGTTTTTAGCTATTACTGCCTCAACCTTTACCACAGTCGTGGTCTTCTTGCCCATGCTTTTTATCCCCGGAGTCATCGGTATATTCTTCGGAGAAATGGCGGTTATCGTCACCGTCACGCTTTTAGGTTCATTATTTACTGCCGCTACCTTTAGCCCGATGCTTTGTTCTAAGTGGATGAAGACGACCTATGCCCCGGAAAAAAGTGCAAAATGGTTTGCCCGGTTCTATACCTTTTCGGAAAAAATGTTTAAATCTTGGGAGGCGTTCTATGCGCGCTCTTTAGGCTTTTGTTTGCGCCATAAAAAACTGGTCATTGTGGGATTTTTGGGTGCATTTTTTGCCACGTTACTCTTGTTGCCTTTGGTGGAGAATGAATTTGCCCCTGAGGAAGATACCGGAGACGTACGTTTGACCATCGAGTTGCCTTTAGGAACCCGGCTTGAAGAAAGTGATAAAGTGGCCAAAAGAATTGAAGGAATGCTTAAAAAGGATGTCCCTGAGGCGCAGTTTTATTATGCCCGCACCGGCGAAGTTCCGGGTCAAGGCCGGGGCATGGGCCAGGTCTCCGGCACGAATATTGTTACCGCAGGAGTAAAGCTGGTGGTTAAGACCGAGAGAAAGCGTTCAGTCTGGGAAGTGGCTCAAGATTTACGCCAGAAGATAAGACAAATCCCCGGGGTTTTAAAGATAGATATCTCCTCCGGAAATCCTATTGGCCGCATGATTACCGGCATGGGCGGCAAGGCAGTGCAAATAGAAATAATTGGCCATGACTTTACGGAAGCGGATAGGGTGGCCCAAAAAATAAAAGACATTATAGAGAAGATTCCCGGCGCAGTCGATGTCTCGGTTTCTCGGGAATTACGCCGTCCGGAGCTAAAGATAGAAATCAACCGAGAGAAAGCCGCCAGCCTAGGCCTGAACATGAATATTATTGCCAGCAGTTTGAAGGCCTATATTCAGGGCTCAACCGCGACCAAGTACCGGGAAAAAGGAGAAACCTACGATATTTATGTCAGATTAGAAGAGTCCTCGCGCAAAAAAATAGAGGATATTGAGAATTTATACATTGTTTCGCCACTTACGCAAGCCCAAGTGAAACTCTCCAATATCGCCCGCATTTATGAGGCCTTTGGGCCTTTAGCGATTGAGCGCCAAAACCGCGAAAGAGTAGTGAGGGTGGAGTGTAATACCTACCAGCGCTCCTCGGGAAAGGTGGTTGAGGATATCCGCAAAGATCTGCAAAAGATAGTCTTGCCTGCGGATATGCTGGTAAATATTGGCGGAGAGGCAGAAGAGCAGAAAAAGGCCTTCCGCGACTTGACACTTTTATTAATGTTAGGCATTGCTCTGGTATATATGATTATGGCCGGCCAGTTTGAGTCATTGCTTGACCCGTTTATCATTATGTTTGCCATACCCTTTACTTTTATTGGGGTGATCTTGAGTTTCCTTTTTACCCATACCTCCTTAAATATCGTCAGCTATTTAGGCGCGATTATGCTCATCGGCATTGTGGTGAACAACGCCATTGTCTTAATCAGCTATATCATTATCCTGCGCGGCCGCGGACAATCTATGTATGAGGCAGTGACTAATGCCGGCAAAGACAGGTTAAGGCCGGTATTAATGACTACCATCACTACCCTGGTGGGGTTGTTACCTTTAGCTATATCCACTGGCGTGGGGTCAGAGACCTGGCGGCCTTTGGGGATTACCATGTTCGGCGGATTACTAGTCTCCACCTTAATTACCATGCTTTTTGTGCCGACGCTGTATGCGGTATTTCATCGAAAAGCAAAATAAACAGAGGATTTTTAGATGATGAAAATGGTGATGATTACCTATAATGAAGCCATAGATGCAGAAGTAAGCGAAGTTTTAAAAAATTGCGGCGTAGAGAATTACACCAAGATTATGTCGGCTTTTGGTAGGGGCGTAGCCTCAGGCACACATTTAGGAAACGACATCTGGCCGGGAAGGAATAATATCCTCTATGTTGCCTGCGAGGAACAAGCAGCCCAGCAAATACTTGCCTGCATAATAGAGCTAAGAAAGAATTTAGGCAAAGAAGGCATCAAGGCCTTTCTCCTGCCGGTCGAAGAAGTTACTTAATTCATTCTACCAATTTACCAGGGACAGTCCCCTTGGTTATGGCTATGTCTTAGCTCTGGCGGGGACAGTCCCTTGGCGAGATAGGTTTTTAATTGCAAAGCCTTAAAGCGATGTTATAATATGGATACTTATGCGGGTAGCAATGTACTATAGTAATCAGGATATCAGGATAGAAGAAAGGCCTCGGCCAGAGATTGGGCCGGGTGAGCTTTTAGTTAAGGTGGAGGCAGCGGGGATTTGCGGTAGTGATGTGATGGAGTGGTATCGTAAGGATAAAGTACCTTTGGTTTTAGGCCATGAGATTAGCGGAGTTATAGAAGAAGCAGGCGCAGGTGTTAAAAATTATAAAAAAGGCGATAGAATAGCCTGCGCGCACCACGTTCCTTGCGGTAAATGTCATTATTGTCTGAGTGCTCATGAGACAGTCTGTGATACTTTACGCCAGACTAATTTTGACCCCGGAGGTTTTTGTGAGTTCTTGCGCCTGCCAGCAATTAATGTCGAAAAAGGCACCTATCTTTTGCCTAAAGATGCCTCGTTTGAAGAAGCTACCTTTGTCGAACCGCTGGCCTGTGTCTTACGCGGCCAAAGATTAGCCGGTGGAGTAAAGGGTAAATTTGTTTTAGTCATCGGCAGCGGTATAGCGGGAATTTTACATATCTTGCTGGCGCGCTACTCAAGAGCAGGCTATATTGTTGCCACCGATATTGTAGATTATAGATTAAAACTTGCAAAAAAATTCGGTGCGGATATAATCATAAACGCTAAAGAATATTCTCCGGAAAAATTACGGAAATTAAACCAAAATAGATTGGCGAATTTGGTAATTGTTTCTACGGGTTCAACCTCAGCGATTTCACAGGCCTTGGAATCAGTAGAACGCGGCGGAACCATACTTTTTTTTGCTCCCACAGAGAAGAATTTGCCCGTTTCCATTCCTTTTAATCAATTATTCTGGCGTCAGGAGATTACTCTTACCAGTGCCTATGCCGGAAGTCCGGCTGACTATGAAGAAGCGCTGGGTTTAATTGCCAGTAGAAAGCTGAATATTTCTGAAATGATTACCCACCGCCTGAGTTTAGCCCAGACCGGCGTGGGTTTTAAATTAGTATCAGAAGCTAAAGATTCCTTAAAGGTAATTATATATCCACAAAAATAAGTGAGGCCATAACTTATGGGTGCGAACTACCCCCACCGTTTTGTTTCGTTTTGCGAAACAAAACGAAACAGTGGGGGTAAATTCGCAGACGCTGGAGACAAGTTAACGAGGCAGCTACGATTTACGTCACTTCGTGACGTAAATCGTCTGCTCATTTAAGGAGGGCCGAAATGGATTGGGGGATGAAAAACAGGATGAGTCGGATATTTAAGGAAGATGGTCGGACAGTAATGTTGGCCGTAGACCACGGATATTTTTTAGGAGCGGTAAGTAGAATGGAGAATCCGCGCCGGACCATTGAGCCGTTAATACCTTATGTGGATTCGTTGATGATTACCCGGGGGGTTTTGCGTAATTGTATTGATGCCAAACACAATATTCCCATTGTGCTGAGGGTCTCTGGTGGTAATAGTATCTTGGATGAAGACCTATCCAATGAAGGGATTACGGTTTCTATACAGGATGCTCTTAGGCTGAACGTCTCTGCAGTTGCCCTATCTATTTATGTCGGAGCTCCACATGAGCACCAGACCTTGATAAACCTGACTAGATTCATTGACCAAGCCCAAGAGTGCGGTATTCCGGTGTTAGCGGTTACTGCTGTGGGTAAGGAATTAGAAAAACGCAATGCCAAATATCTTTCCTTATCCTGCCGCATTGCCGCAGAGTTAGGCGCGCATATAGTCAAGACTTACTATTGTGAAGATTTTCATCAGGTAGTGGAATCCTGCCCTGTCCCTTTAGTAATTGCCGGTGGCCCAAAAATGAAAAGCGAACACGATGTCTTAGAGATTGCCTATAATGCCATCGCCCAAGGAGCAAAGGGCGTAGATATGGGTAGAAACATCTGGCAATCTCATTGGCCAGTGGCCATGATTTCTGCTATACGCAGCATTGTGCATGAAGGCGCTTCTGTGGTAAAAGCTACCCATTTATTCGAGAGCTTGAAAGATAAGAAAAGATGAAAGTAAGAAAGGAGTAGAACATGAAGACGCTATATTTTATTCTTATTTTATGTTTGGTAGCCACTCCTGGTTTTAGCCAGGATAAAGGCCTATTAATCGATGATTTTGAAGGTACAATTTCCGGAGGTCCGGAGGGTACGGTGGATTTTGGCGCGGGTAATGGTTCGTCGGTAGAAGTGGTAGCAGGCACGGACATTAAATATTCAGGTAAACAGTCTCTAAAGGTAACCTATGATGCCATACCAGATGGCTATATGTGGGTAGCCAGGGGTTTTGAGTTGGATGCCCAAAATACCGCTTGGTTAATAAAAACCCAAGATATAGACTGGACTAAATACAATGCTTTTTCTTTCTATATGTACGGCAGTGATTCTAAGACCAAAATAGCCCTTGATCTCAAAGACAATGGTAATGAGATGTGGCGTTTTATGGTGGAAGATAATTTTAAAGGGTGGAAACAGATAGTCTGCCCTTTTAACGAGTTCTTTGCGCGCGCTGATTGGCAGCCTAATAGTGCCGATAAAAATTCTACTTTAGATTTTCCGATTAAGAGTTTCCAATTTGAGCCCCGGCCAGTGGCAAACGGCGTACTCTATTTTGATGCGGTAGAGTTAGTCAGTAAGTAAAACCGGTTATCCTAGCCTAACTTCAGCATTTTCTGTAAGTTTAATCCCTCTTTAAAAAAAGAAAGCTCTGAAAAAGTGTGTTTTTATGATTACACAGATTATAAAGGCAGATTACACAGATTAAAACTTAGACGATAAAATCTGTGTAATCTTTTTAAATCTGTGTAATCAGAGGGCTCTGATATAGTTTTTAAGAGTTTTTC